>Ga0315549_1001700_pt1 | contig 22304 bp, 25 predicted proteins | sample SalMarSW160200MG_FD_203101 | JGI IMG/M metagenome (GOLD analysis project Ga0315549, IMG submission 203101) | Salt marsh sediment microbial communities from the Plum Island Ecosystem LTER, Massachusetts, United States - Salt Marsh Sediment SW1601-200 ... | reverse complement strand
AAACAATACCAAAACTCTCTCCAGTGATTGCAGGAGATATAAAAATAGTGGCTCTCCTGAAAATCTCGGGCAACTCCAGAGGTGCAACAAATCCTAGAAAGTGAATGGAATCTCCAAACTCTTTGGGAATATTCAATTTCGTTTCTTTATAACTTCCACCCACCACAGTAAGCGTTGCCTCGGGTATCACTTTTTTAACTATAGGGAAGGCATGGATAAGAAACTGTAAACCCTTTCGCGGCTCAATCCTTCCAACAAATAAGATCTCTTTTGATGAGTCCTTAATAGATTTTCCTGGTTTAAACCTTTCTGTATCCACTCCGTTTGGAATAATACGATAAACCCCAGGTAGATACCTTGCAATGGAATTACGGGCAGTTCGGGAGACTGCAATCTTTCCATTTATGCGCTTGAAATAGTTCTGCAAATACCCTTTAAATACTTTGAAAGGAACTGAAGACTCAAAGGTTGGATGGAATGTAAATATATTTGTTTTTCTGGAAACTCTTAAGGCTAAAATTGGCAGGGTTGGAGCGAGTGTGCCATGGATATGGATGACGTCAAACTTATTCACAATCATAAAAAGTTTACTTCCACTCACTCCATATGTAATTCTTGAACAGGATCGATTGGCAGGGATGACTATGGATCTTCCAACCCTTATGACTCTCTCCTCGTCAGGCCGAAGATCACCTTCTATATTAGCCGTAAGAATCGAAACCGAGTGACCCTTCCTCTCAAACTGATTTGCAAGATTATATATATGTTCGCTTACACCGCCTACATGTGGATAATAAATATCGGAAACAAATAAAATCTTCATTTTTCTGTTATGCTCCCGTTAAAAAATTTGATAAAATTGCCAAATCTTATTGTTCTCAAGGATTCAAGGGGTCGAGGGGTCAAAGACAAATTAGTCATAAGTCATTAGTCTTTAGTCATAAGTAGATAAATCATTTTTCATTTTACATTTTGCCTGTCTGCCGTGGCAACGGCGCAGGTAAACAATTTTCATTTCTTTGCGGCTCCGCTAGATATTAATCTTTCCAGACCCTCTGAAAGACAAACCATTGATCGGGAAACATTGATATCGCTTTCTCAAGCATCTTAACCATCGCCGAGAGCAACTCATCTTCCGAATCATAATCATCCGGATATATAGGAGTGAAAAATCTTCCTTGATACCGAGGGGTATCGGGATCCAGGGCCATAAAACCTACAATCAGTGGTGCCCCTGTTCTCTTGGACAGGAGTGCCACTCCTCTCGGGATTGACACAGTTCTCCCGAAAAACTCATAATCTACTCCTGAGTCTTGAATGTCTCTATCTGCTATTAGAACCACGATTTTATTTTCTTTAAGTAATCTCACCAAGGTAAAGACAAGTCTTCTTTCCTCCAGGCGTAAAATCTTATTACCTAAATGTTCTCTGTAACGATTGTAAAAACGGAAGAACCTCATACCTGGTCCCTTTGATTCTGCAACAGAATATAGCGGAAAACCAAGGGAAGATAGATAAGGTCCTGCAAGTTCCATTCCACCGAGATGGGAAGCAATGAGTATTAATCCCCTACCTTTCTCCAGTTCCTTTCTAAGGAGATTAACTCTATAGGACTCAACCATAGAGTTCAAATATGACGGAGTCATATTTGGTATATTCAGAATATCACTATACACCAGTGCAAATTTGATAAAGGTTGATTTTACCTCGCTCTCTTTTACTTCTCCCTTTATTGTCTTTATATTATCCCTTACCACTTCCCTTCTACACCTTGCAACTAAATACCATAATAGACCAATAATCCTTACTATCCTGTCTCGAAAACCAATTGTGGTAAAACGAGCTATCTGGGTTATGATTAACATCAAAAACTGTTTCATTTTTAGTGATCCGTAGAGCCAAATCCGGAATTATTTCTGGTTGTTTCCTCTAAACCGTCTGTTTCCTCTAACCCTACCCTCACTATAGAGGTTATAACCAGTTGAGCTATTCTATCGCCTTTCTTTATCTTAAAATCCCCACTGCTGAAGTTGAAGAGTATAACCTTTATCTCTCCACGATAATCAGAATCAATTGTTCCAGGAGAATTAAGAATCCCTATTCCTGAACGTGCGGCAAGTCCGCTCCTCGGGCGCACCTGACCTTCCATGCCAAAAGGGATCTCAACAGCAATTCCTGTTGGAACTACTTTGAAATCACCTGCCCCGATTACGCATTCTTCTCTTGCATAAAGGTCTAAACCCGAACTCCCCTCTGTCTGATAATTGGGTAACGGGAGTGTTCTATCCAGACGCTTAACTCTTATTTCTAAAGGCATGAAGACCTTCTTTTAGAATATTCATTGCATCTCGAAGGTCATCCTCCTTCAAAACATACGCTATCCTTGCTTCATCCTTCCCCTTACCAGGAGTCCTGTAGAAACCAGCAGCAGGAGCAAGCATTACAGTCTTCCCATCCTTTTCAAAATCTGTTAACATCCAGCGAACAAACTCCTCACTATCCAGAACAGGCAGTTTCACAACTGTATAGAAAGCTCCCTCAGGTTTTAAAGTAAAGGCTCCTTCTATCGCCTGAATCTCCTCATAGACAACGTCACGGCGATGCTCGTATTCCTTCATCATATCCTTCAAAAATTCATGCCTTCGATTAAAACCTGCCGAAGCACCATATTGTTCTATTGTAGGTGGACAGAGCCGTGCCATCCCAAATTTCAAGAGAGATTTGTACAATTCTTTATTCTTTGTCACAACAAACCCGATCCTTGCTCCACAGCAACTAAAGCGTTTCGATATAGAATCAGCAATAGCAATCCTATCTTGCACAGATTCAAAACTGAGGAAAGAAGAGCACTCTTTTCCATCAAAGACAAACTCTCTGTAAACCTCGTCAGAAAACAACCAAAGATCATTCCTTAACGCAATATCAACTATCATCTCCATTTCATTACACCGCAACACAGTACCCGTTGGATTGTTAGGTGTACAGACAAGTATAGCTTTTGTTTTATCGGTAATAAGACTTTCAATCTTCTCCTTAGGCGGAAGGTGGAATCCATCTTCAACAGAAGTAGTGACAGGAACAATATTCACTCCAACTATACATGCTATGCTATTATAATTGGCATAGAATGGCTCAGGGATTATTATCCCATCCCCAGGATTGAGGGTTGACAGCATCAGAAAAAGAACAGCCTCACTCCCCCCTGTGGTTATGAAGACATCTCCGGGTTCAATATTCAAGGAATAGTCCTCATTTAGGTAATGAGCTATAGCCTCTCGTAACATTGGAATCCCCTGGGATGGACCATAAGAGAGAACCTTTTGCTCAAAATTTCGAATTGGATCGAATATTAAATCAGGAGTCTTCACATCTGGTTGTCCAATATTCAGGTGATAGACATGAATACCCCGCGTTTTTGCCTCATCTGCGTAAGGTATGAGTTTCCTGATAGGAGATTGGGGAATAGTTTTCCCTTTATTCGAAATCATTAATCCTCCTTTTTTAAGCCAAGATACTGATCAAGGGCGTCTGAAAGTATATCAAGTCCTTCCTCAAGCATTTCAGAGTCAAGAAAGCGGTAATCAATAAGTACCTCCCCAGTATCCTCATAATCACTTGAATGAAAGTGAGTTGCAGGAGCAACAAATACTGTCTTTTTATCTCGGTTATAACCTGTTAATAACCATTCTACAAACGTTTCAGTATTCGGAACTGGAAGCCTGAGAAAAACAGAACCCGTGGCTATGGACACTGAAGCAGAAATATCTTCTCTTTCTTCTACAAAGCTCTCTATAATCTTCTTTTTGAAATTCATTATATCCTTTCTTTCTTCACGTATTCCTTCACCATTTTTAATAAAATAATCGAGAAAGCTAAGCTGGTAAGGAGAAACCGGGAATAGATCCGCAGCAATCCTACCAATTCTTTCGGGCAAGGTTTTATGAAAGATAAGGACAGTAACATCATCCATTGAGAAGTCTTTCAGTGGTGATAAAATCTGTATCACTCGTTCACTCTCTAGGGCAATATTTCGAATTGTTATATACTCCTCTTCATTACTCACAAGGTTAGAGAGCGTTTCATCAACTGCAATATATAGATAATAGTTTCGACATACAAATAGGATCCTTTCCAATGTTTCTTCGGGGTAGATTATGCTACCTGAAAAACTTGGTGCAGAATAATAAAATAACCTGCTTCTTGGTGTTATTTTATTCTCTATCTCTTTACGATATGGTAGATCATAATCATCCTGCATACTTGTTTCTATATAAAGTAGTTTTAAGCCCAGGGATTCAGAGCACTGTTTCAGAAAATAAGGAATAGGTGCAGGAGTTACTATTTCATCATTCAAATTCAGCACAGAAAAAAAAAGAGTATAATATGCTGAAAACTGATTTGGTAAAAGTAATATTTTATAAGAGGAATCTACTTCTAAATATTCCTTAAGTTCTTCCACCACAAAACTCAACTGTACTGGGTTGATTTCTTTCATTATATCTTGTGTAATAGGGCTAATAGTAAAAAGGTTAATTATCTGAACGTCTCTGTCCCTCCAGTACCCATACCTTTCCAAATAAAGATTGAATAAAAATGGCTCATAAAGATTTGCTCTCCTCGAACAATATGCATCACCAGGAGACATTTTTACTTTCCCCTAAAAGGGTAATATTGAAGACTTCTGGCTTGAAGAAGCGTTCCTGTATATCTTTTACCTCTTCAAATTTAACGCTATTGATCCTTTTTAAGAGTTCTGGAATAGAAACTCTTTTCCCAAGATACATTTCCTCCTTTACATTCCTACCCATCCTGCTAGCATTATCTTCCATAGAAATCACAATATTTCCCCTTATCCTTTCTTTGGCCACTTCGACCTCTTCTCTCGAGAATCTGAGAGAATTAAACAAATCTATAATTGCATCCAAAGTCTTTGATAGTTTATCCTTGTCTGTTGATAAATAAATATAAAAGATACCGGTATCGCTGAAAAATTCAGGGAAAGCTGAGACATAATACACCAAACCCATCTCTTGACGCAATTTCTGGAATAATCTTGAACTCATCCCCATACCTAAAATGGAAAGCCCAATAAGAAAAGGAAACCTTTCTTTATTATTATAGGGAAAACACTTTGAAGATAGGGTAACATATTCATGATTTAACTCAGGCTTTGAAACGATATTGACACGAGTCTGTTTTTCTGGAAGGAATTCTCTCTCAAATCCTTTACCTTTTCTGTCTCCAAGCTTTTCACTAATTTGAACACATAACTCTCTATGATCCACCTTACCCACTGATGTAACGAATATCCTATCAGTAGTATAATTTTTTTGCCAGAAATTTCTAATATCACTAAAAGTAATACTTTGAACTGATGCAGGTGTTCCCAATATCGGCGAAGATAGAGGATGGTCCTTTCCAAAAGTGGTGCCCATGGCATAAAAGAAAAGAAGACTTTCTGGAGAATCATAGAAACTTTTGATCTCTTCCTGTATCACCAAACGTTCCATTTCAATCGAATCTTCCCTGAACAAAGGATTCCTTATCAAATCCAAGAGAACATCTACTGCGAGTGGAAGTTCCTCAGGAAGGATATGAGCATAGAAAGAGGTCCATTCCCTAGATGTTGAAGCATTCACAATTCCACCTCTGGATTCTATCGCGGTTGATATATCTCTCTCGCTTCTTTCCTTTGTACCCTTAAATACCGCGTGCTCAATGAAATGACATATACCCTCCTCCTTCTTGCTCTCATCCCTTGATCCTATTTTCACATAAAAACCTATAATTGTCGAGAGAGCTGCCGGTATAAATTCTGAAACCACCGTTACTCCTGAAGGAAGGATAGTCTTTTTATAATTAATCATTGAGCCTAATCAATTTTGCCCTGGCTTCCGCATATACTATGTCTTCAGGATCCTTTAAGAGTGACTTTGCTGTTACGACCTTCCCCCTATCTTCGATCACTTCACCTTCTACTATATATTCAGCACCTATTTTCACAGGTTTTTTGAATCTGACAGTAATTTCTCCTGTTGCATACTTTCCTCCTAGGGATACCCCTGCGTACACAGCAAGCTCATCAAGAACTGTAGCTATTAGTCCACCATGGACCACACCACTGTACCCCTGCATATAAGGCGGAAATTTTATTCTTGCGCGTGAACCCTCTTCATGAAGCTCAATATTAAGTTGTAAGCCATTTTTGTTTTTCTTTCCACATGCAAAACAATAATCATCTAATTGAAATTCCATAGGAATATGATAAAGAATTCACTTAATATGTCAATGGGGATAGCTGCTCAATAGCTCTAAGCAAAACGAAAAAATTAGACGCAGATAAACACAGAAAATATTAGAGCACTAGAGCAAAAATAAAAGAGTTTGTCAGTTGGTAAGTTAGTCAGTTTTTTTATTGATATAAGTGGTTTAATTGATAATACTTCTTCTTTTTTTAACCTTATCTAAGCAATCTCGAATCTTAACCGTCCAACACACCAATTCACCAATCGTCTAACTAAGAAGATACAAGAAAGCTTGTCAAAATGTTATTTATCAATAATATTTATTGTGAATTTCTGAATATAATAGAAAGGAAAGGATACTACAGAAAATGGATGATGATATCTTAATTGAAAAGTGTAAGAAGGGTAATATGGAAGCATATGGAGAATTAGTAAAAAGATACATGAAAAAGGCTTATAATGTAGCTCTTTATTTCACAAGAGATCCAAATGATGCATGGGATATATCTCAAGAAGGGTTTTTGAATGCATGGAAGGCAATAAGGCGATTCAATACAAAAAAGGCATTCTTCCCGTGGTTGTACACAATAATAAAGAACGAATCAATGAAGAAATTTAGAAGAGAAAAAAGAAAAAATAGAGGAAATCCTATTCCAATAACTGTTATTGAATCACCACATAAGAGATTGGAGAAAATTGAAAGTATAGAAAGGCTTAAAAGAGCTATCTCACGGCTTGATAGAAAAAAGCAGGAAATAATATATATGAGACATTTTGCAAAGATGAGTTATAATGAAATTGCAGAATCACTGAATATTGCAAAAGGCACTGTAATGTCCCGCCTATATTATGCAAGAAAAGCGCTTCTAGAGGAATACAGGAATGGCTGATTTAGATACCCTTATAAATAAGTACCTTGATAAAGAATTATCCAAAAAGGAAAAAGAAGAACTTCAGAATCGTGTCGAAAAAGACAAAAAATTAAAGAAAGAATTAAAGGAATTGGACGAAATGAGGGAGGTGATTTCAATGCTAAAACCAAAGGATCCGGATAAAGAATGGGAGAGATACTGGAGCAATCTTTATAATCGCCTTGAAAGAGGTATTGGCTGGATAATAACATCAATCGGAGCAATACTCTTGCTAACATTCGCTGGATTTCAACTAGTGAAGGAACTCATAAAAGACCCGGAACTCGCCCTTTATGCAAAGATTGGTATAATAGCGTTGATGATAGGTTTTGTAATCCTTTTTGTCTCTGTAGTGCGGGAAAGAATCTTTATGGGAAAATCGGATAAATATTCAAAGGAGGTAAAACGATGATACTTTCAACATCTCATACTGTGCCAGGGAAAGAAATTAAGGAAACTCTTGGCATTGTAAAAGGTAATACGGTTAGAGCGAGACATATAGGTAGAGATATTATGGCTGGTTTAAGAAATATAGTGGGTGGAGAGATAACTGAATATACAAAAATGCTTGCTGAATCAAGAGAGCAGTCAATCGATAGAATGATAGAAGAAGCAGAATCACTGGGTGCAGATGCTATAGTAGGTATTCGTTTTGTAACCTCATCGGTTATGCAGCGTGCATCTGAATTACTCGCTTACGGAACAGCAATAAAGCTGAAATAGTTAAATACACTTATCTGTGTCTATCTGCGTTCATCTGCGGCCAAATTTGTTAAATCTATTCAAATAATGCCTGTACAAAATCCTCTGCGTTAAATGGTATCAAATCTTCTAACTCCTCACCTATACCCAAAAAACGGATTGGTATATCTAATTCTTCTACAATTGCAATTACCATTCCTCCTTTTGCAGTACCATCAAGTTTAGCAAGAGCAACACCAGTAATCCCAATAGCATCATTAAAATTCTTAGCCTGTTGCAGAGTATTCCCACCTATATTAGCATCAATCACAAGGATTGTTTCATGTGGTAGATCCTCTCTCTTTTTTGAAAGAACCCTCTTTATTTTCTTCATTTCCTCCATAAGATTCCTCTTGGTATGGAGTCTTCCCGCTGTATCAATTAAAAGATAATCCATACCCCTCGCCATAGCTGCATCAACGGCATCAAATGCAACAGAAGCTGGATCTGCTCCATAATGAGATTCCACAACTTCTACCCCAATCCTTTTCCCCCATTCTTTCAGTTGTTCTCCTGCTCCTGTTCGATATGTATCCGCACATGCGAAAATAACCTTATTCCCCCCCTCCTTAAGCATATATCCTCTTTTCCCTATGGTTGTGGTCTTCCCAACGCCATTAACCCCAACATATAGTTCAACAATAGAGGGCTTTCCATCCAGACTTTTATTCGGTTGTTTATTAAGGATATCAATCAGTTCTTTTTGAATTCGAGGATAGTACTCTTGAGGCCCTACACTCTCAAGAACATCAATCAACCTTTTCACCGTAAAAAGCCCCAAATCCGCCTGAACCAGGAGATCTTCTATATCAAATAAAAGATCCGGATCACGCCTTCCGATTAGATTTCTTATCTTCTTGCTAAAACTACTCCTTGTCTTCTTTAGAGCCTCGCGAAGCCCCATACTCCGCAACCTCCCTTTCTAATCTCCTTATCCTTTCAGAGAGTGCAGTTACAGCTTCTGTTATAAAACCTACTGTGAAGAGTACTAAGCCTGAGACCACTAATAGGATGACGAGATAGAGGATGGGTCGGTAACCGTGATGATAAACAAACCGCTGAATAATCCCATATACCCCTATAAGGAAACCAAGTAGGATAAGTACCATCCCTGAAGTCCCAAAGAAAAGTAAAGGTTTTTTCAAAAGAGAAATTTGCAACTTTACTGACAATAGATCCATAACTCCTATCACTATCCTGCCTTTACCTTTATATTTGGACTCACCATGTAACCGGGAACGCAATTTAACTTTTACCTCAGAGACGGTAAATCCTTTACTCACTGCAAGGGATACGATATAACGGTGCCAGTCTTTCCGGAGGTTTATCTCTTCTAATACTTTACTTCTTAGCGCCTTAATAGCATTCTGGTCATGAATAGGTAGATGAAATAGATGACGAGATAACCAATTATAAACCGCCGATACAAACCTTTTCTGGTACTGCCCCTCTTTCCAGCCGGTTACTATATCAAAACCTTTTTCCATTTCATCCAAGAGTAATGGAATGTCATGTGCATCAAACTGAAGGTCTGAATCCATAAGGACTAATATTGGAGAATCAGCATTGTGAAAACCTGTAAGTATTGCTTCGGTTTTACCAAGATTTAATCGATGTCGAACAACCTTTAAATATTTGTATTCCCTGGATAATTTCAGAGCTTCATCATAGGTTCCATCTATGCTTCCATCATCCACCAGGACAACCTCATAATCTCTCTCATCCCCATCGACCATATCCTGTATCTCTTTCATAAGTGGGTCGATATTAGCCCCCTCGTTATAGGCGGGGATAATTATTGTGATTCTTTGCTTACCCATTCTTTGGTCTTCTCCATTCCTTCTTTCAGTGAAAATCCCATTTCATATCTAATGGAATTATTAATACTTCTACAGCGGTCACGCGATATCTCACTTAGGTATTAGTTTTAGAAATCTCCTCTTTCCAAGCTTTATGATAGTTTCATCGTCAAAGGAAACATTCAAAGTGGAATCACTAATTCTCTCGCCATCAATCCTTAGAGCTCCCTGCTCTATTAATCTCCTTGCCTCGCCTCTGGAACTGACCAGTCCAGCCTTATCAAGTAATTCGACTATCCAGATATCTTCTTCCTTTTTAACATAAAATTCATCGATATCCTGGGGCACTTCTTCTCTAGAAAATACCCTAATAAATTCTGTCCTCTCTCTCTTTGCATCCTCTTTTGAATTATATAGCCTAACAATTCCTTCTGCGAGATCGAGCTTCAGATCCATTGGATTCTCTCCTCTTTTCAATCTCTTCTTCAATTCACCAAGGGATTCTTCATCGTAATCCAGACAGAGTGCATAATATCGCAGTATTAATTTATCAGGAATTGACATTACCTTACCAAACTGCTGTTTTGCTGATTCTTCAATACCTATATAATTATTATAGGATTTGCTCATCTTCCTCACACCATCTAATCCTTCAAGCAGAGGCATCAGTATGACTACCTGAGGTTCCTGCCCAAAACTCCTCTGAAGATCTCTGCCCATAAGATGGTTCCATCTCTGATCCGTACCGCCCAATTCAATATCTGCCTTGACAGCAACTGAATCATACGCCTGAAACATCGGGTATAGGAATTCATGTAAAGCAATAGGACTTTCGGCTTTAAATCTTTGATTAAAATCGTCTCTTTCAAGAAGTCTTGCAATAGTAATCTGTGAGGCAAGTTTCACAATCAGAGAAGAATTGAGTTCTGAGAGCCATTCTGAATTATATCTAAATTCCGTCCTTTTCTTGTCTAAGATCCTGAATATCTGTCTCTTGTATCCCTTCATATTCTTTTTTATTTGTTTTTCACTAAGTGTCACCCTGGTCTTTGATCTACCAGAAGGATCTCCAATCATTGCTGTAAAATCACCTACAATGAGGACAGCGATATGACCAAGATCCTGAAATTGTCTGAGTTTTCGTAGGACTACAGCAAAACCGAGATGGATTTCAGGCGCAGTTGGGTCAATACCGAGTTTCACTCTAAGGGGACGAGATTTCCTTAATTTTTTCTCTAATTCCTCCAGAGGTATGACTGTATCTGCGCCCTTTAATAATCTGTCAAAGTCTGAGCTTATCATTTCCCTCCAGACGGTATTTGAAGAAGAGGAGTGAGTTTTTGGTCGAATGGAGCAATTATAACCGTATTATTAGGGGAGTTAACAAGTCTTTGTAGGGTCTGGATATAGTACCACTGTAGATAACTGTTTGAAAGAGATTTTGATATAATGCGGTTGGCCTCTGCTATTCCCTCTGCTTCAAGCTTTTTCCGCTCCACTTCTCTGCTCTCTTTCTCGATGACAAACTCCATCCTTTCTGCTTCCTGTTTGGATGCCATCTTTTCGTCTATTTTTCCTTCAACCTTGGCTGGCAACTTAACATCACGCATTAAAACCTTCTCTATCACAATACTCCTTCCAGTAAGGTTCTCTTTCAAACTCTCTTCAATCGAAAGAGCAATATTTTCTCTGTTCTCTGTATATATGTCAGCTACTTCATAACCAGCGATAATATTCCTGATAACGGTTTTTATAGCAGGTCGGACAATCTTATCCACAAAATTAGGACCAATATCTCGGTAAACTACTGCGGCACCTTCAGACTTAAGACGATACAATACTGTCACATCCAGTTTAACCATAAGTCCCTCTGAAGTAAGCGCCGAAATAGTATCGTCTCCACGAACAACTCCTTCCCCGGCTTTACCGCTCATTGTATAACTCTCTGTTCGAATACTCATCTTTTCGATTGAAGCAAATGGATTAATCAGGTGGATTCCGCTCTTCAAGGTTCTTTCCTGGACCTTACCAAAGAGAACAACCACTCCGACCTGTCCAGGTCCCACAAGACGAACCATGGAAGCAATCAGAAAGATAAAGGATAGAGATAAAATACCAACGGGCGCTAGCCTTGTTCGTCTCTTAATTTCCGGGGAAAGTATCATAGTTATTCCAATCACAAGGGTTACAACAAACAAAAATATTAACATTTATCCTCCTAAATTGAAGTAGCGGCGCAGGGACTCGAACCCCGGACACGTGGATTATGATTCCACTGCTCTAACCAACTGAGCTACGCCGCCATTTTTAGAAATATATTAAATACCAATGGATTGTCAACCTTTTTGTCTTAACTGTGATTACCATAAAGCTACCATATTCTACAGTTGACATCTGGTCAGAAGTAAACTATAATAGTTCCATGTTATGGTGTATTACCTTATTACTACTCAGTTTTGAAGGAAAAGAGGGGACTCAACAGGGATATGATAATTTTGAGGATGAACAATGGGAAGCACACCAGGAATCCCTCTATGTTGACACCCTTATCCCTGATTCAACTAAAATTATTGATACAGCTCAAAACCAAAAGGATGTCAAAAAGACTATAACCACGGGGTTTTTCAAATCAGGAATCCAATTAACTGTTATCATAATTCTCCTGGTTGTTGCTTTATTTTACCTCAAAAAAAGATTCAGAATCTAAAGGAACTTTAGACCCTGACACCCAGAAAAGATCGACATATATTCACTTAAGAGAGGAGATACTCATTCTATCCATATCCTAATCTTTTCATCGTCTTCATTTATATCTACAATAGTAGAAGGGATATCATATAATTCTTCCTCTATTGATTTTAATATCTCCTCTATATCAATGTCATATTCCTCTAACTTTTCCCTTGTTTCAGGGGAAAACTTTGTTACAAAGTGTCCGCCTATCTTCATCAATTTTGTTGCAATAACTATCGGGATTTTCACATTCACCTTTTTTTCACCCTCACTCTCAACTTGTATCCTGAAGAATCTCCCCTTCCCTCCTCCCCTTTTCTTCTCAATCCTCTCCAAGAGCCTGTATGCCTCATCCGCATTAATCTTTCCTTCCTCAAGCATCTTCAGTATACGCTCTTTTTCACTGCTCACATTTCCTCCAATTCATCCAATGCTTCCTTAAAATCAACTTCCTTATTCTCAAGTTTTTTCAATATCTTTTTAACGGTTTTATTCTCTTTCCTTTGCCTCTTTCTCATGTAATCCCAGATTTTATACAATCCGAGCACCAGAAGTAGAAAAGGCCAGTCTCTACCCCAGTTGAAACCACCACCATATAAGTTAAGCAACCAGATTCCTGCACCTAGTACAAGACAGATTAATCCAAAGACCATCATTCCTCCTTTTCTTTTTTCTTTTTTAATTCAATGGAAGATAGTTTTGCATCGATAGTTATGCATCCTTTATCCTTTCCTACAATACCTTGAACACCATCATTAGATTCACTCAATCCAAGCTCTTGTGAAATTGACCCCAAAGAATTTATCACATTAAAACGCTGGTTAACCGGTGACAAAAAAGAAAGAGAGAGGCTTCCCATCCTTACATTTGCATCAATGTCAAGAGACCTCTTTACATAAAGTTCAGTATTACTCATCTTGCTTTCAAGCTTTAGGGGAACCCCTATAGTCCCATTGAGGTCTCCAGCTTTAAGATTAATTTGGAGTGAGGAATTTTCTGGAACTTCCATAGTCATTGAACCAAAGATCTCCACTTTGGTGCTCTCTGTTTCTTCCTTGATAGAAAATCGCCCCTCACCATGGACCCTGAACATCTTATCAGGAGATTCCTTTAGTGTAAGACTTGAGGCATTAAGATTAAGTAAAACTTCATCTGCCTCGAATTCCTCTGATATTTTACCAATGGTTGCACCTCCGACCGAAATGGCCTGCACGATTCTTTCTACAAATCCAGTTCCTGCCTTATCTTTGGATAAGGCTTCAAGCAATTTAAGAGCCTCGTCGGCAGAAATTTTACCGTTTTCGAGCATCCTGAGGATCCGCATTCTCTCATCACTCATCTTCGTAACCCCCTTTCTCTTCTAACCTTCTTAAAGCCTCCTTAACATCTATATGACCCATCTCTAATTCGGCGATAACGTCGCCTCTTTCACTTTCAGAAGGGGGGAATCCAAGAGCTAACCTTACCTCCTCCAGACGGGCTCTGACAGTGGGATAGGAAAGATCAAATATCTCCCCTACTTTTTTAAGATTCCCCCTGACCCTGATAAACAACCGGATAAACTCCCAATGCTCTTTTGATACAGGAATACCTCCCCCCTCAAAAGAACCACTCACCACAGCATCACATTCACTGCATTTAAATCCTGTTATTTTTATCACTCCTCCACAAAAAGGACAACGATCTGGTAGTTTCTTTTCCATATTTACATTTATAACAAAAATATTAAATTTGTCAATCTTAAAATAAAAAAATTTATTTTTTTATTAAAATTAATAAATTTTATTTAGTATTAACTAAATATTATTAAATTCTAAAGAAAGATTTTTACAACATCAATACTCTATTCCACTGATTGATATTTGACTGCTTGTCTAACTTTTGGGGGGGCATCCTTCTCAACATCTTGACAAAACAATTCCCCTCGCCTACACTTAAGTATGTCAGCAATAATACTTCTTTTAACCGCAACGCTCTCTGCCTTGCTACCTGATGCAGTTACACTCCATGAGAAAATGATAAGAGAAAAAGAGATTTCTCTTCCTTATGGTGTATTACCTTTATACAGAGGAAAAGATGGGATTACTGTTTCTCTATATTCTATAGCAGACACTGTAAAATACACTCAACTTAGCTCTATTATGCAATACCAAAAAAATGGATGGGGGTTTAGTTTTGCCCCACTCCTTCGTAAAGGCTCCGCGCATATCTACCCGACTCGAGAGAAATTCGGAGTCTATCCGGATGTCAGTCGAGGTTCGGTCTTCTATAAGAACAATAATTTGAACTTCTCCATTGGGAAAGATATCTTCTCCATAGGAGGGTCATTTGAACACAATCCCATCCTATCCCCAAATATCCCCTTGAATTATGCACGATTCATCTATAGCAATAATAGATTTTCTTTTATGCATCTCATAGCTAGGCTCGGTGACTACACAGGCATAGAAAAGATATGGGCAGGTGGCTCCACATCTGATACAACTACATTCCAGAGATATCTTGGTATACACCGCCTGGAATTTAAACCAACAAGATGGTTAGGAATTTCCTTTAGTGAAATTATTTTAATTGGTGGAGAGTCTACAGGATTTCCCTTTGAGCTGTTTTCACCACTCACGATATATTATGTGGAACAATTTAATCAGAAAAGGAACGTAAATATATTCTGGAATATAGATGCAAAGGCAATCTGGAATGATTTCCTCCTATATTTTGATCTCTTTATAGATGACTTCCAGTATGAAGCAGATCCATGGAAAGAACCAAACCATATAGGGATCTATCTCGGGATCCAGAGAGTTGACCTTATTAGAGAAGGTTCTATTCTCTTGCTTTCTTACAACCTTATGAGTAGATGGTCTTACTGTAATCTAATTGTATGGCAGAGATATACCGATAGAGAATTTCCCTTAGGTGCACCCCTTGGAAATGATTATGATCGACTTTACCTGCTAGCGCTCTACCCTTTATCCCCCTTCAAAACCGGGCTCGAATTCTCCTTTACGCGTAAAGGAGAAAATTCAATAGATGCACCATGGCCGGTAAATTCAACTTATGGTCCAGCCCCTAATAATCAATTTAATGGTACGAATTTCCTATCAGGAATAGTCGAAAAACGATTCAGTCTTTCTCCAATCTTTAGATATAAGGACATTCTTAATCTCAAAGCAGGATTCTACTATATTCAAAATTACCAGCACCAAGAAGGCACCACTAAAACCGAACCACTATTAGAGCTTAAAATTAAATACCATATATAGGGATTGGGTCTTAGGTTTTAGGTCTTGGGTTTAAATTCTTATATTGGGAAGGGGGAAACTAATACCCAATGCCTAACACCTAAAACCTAATCACCAGATTAACAATTTTTCGCAAACATACTTATCCAGAGGTTCGGCTGTTATCACCTTGTAGTCTGGCAACTGAACCTTAGCCGGACCATTTCCTGCATACCTTGCAAGAATCCTTGAAGCAAGAGAAAAATCATCTTCTTCGGTGATCTCAATCTGTCTTTCAAAATCTTCAGCGCAGGGAAATAGTATACCAGTAGGACCCTTTTTATCCACCAGTTCAAAAAGATTGGAACCAAACTGCCTTAGTATCTCCCCCTCTTCTTGATTACGGCTTACGATAAAAAGAGACTTATTCAGATGGAAGTGGCGCCCAATTCTGACAAAATTTATGTGTGCCTCATCAATATCACATTCCTTAATTGCTGTATAGAGACGTTTAGAAAAAACCTCATTAGTCAAAATACAGCCTCCTTCAGGTGAACCATATTTGATTATCCCGAATTTCTCTGCTAATTCCATTTGCACTTTCCTACTCCTGCCAGAAATTCCATAGAGTTTTTCCCGGTTTATTATACCCACTCTTTCCATATGAGTAGGCTTTAGTAATTTTGCTGAAAGGGGTCTGAGAGTAAGGTCGCCGAGTTTTGTCAATTTATTAACGCTCTGAAGACTCTTTTTTGTCTGAGATTTTGGCCTCTGCCCCAGAACCTCCCCTGTAACCAAAAATAATCCCCCTATCTCTCTCATATACCTGTATGCCTCCTTTATCATTAAAGCATGGCAATCGATACAGGGGTTCATTCCCCTTCCATATCCATATTCTGGATGTAGTAAAATCTCGAAATGTTTATGAGAGATATCAATAGTTATCAGATTTAAGCCGTTTGCCAGAGCATTTTTGGAAGCTTTTTCATTATCAAAGAAATAGCTTACAAATGTAACAGGTATAACTTCTAAACCTTGTTCCTGAACTATTTTGACAGCGAGTAATGAATCCAGTCCCCCCGAGAAAAGAGCTACTGCCTTCATTCGGGCAGGACATCAATTACAATTCGACGGTTTTTGTCTCTCCCCTCCGCATCTCTATTGGGTGCGATGGGATGGTATTCTCCGTAGGCAACAGCCGCGAGACGTTCGGGATCTATGCCTACTTCGGAAATCAGATATTTAACCACATTAACAGCTCTCTTGGCAGAAAGATCCCAGTTCGTGGGATATTCTTTCTTTAAACTGCCGGAGATTTTGGTATTATCAGTATGTCCCTCTATCAGAACCTTTCTATCTTCGATCTCCTTGAGTATACTAGCAATTTTAAATAACATTTCCCTTCCTTCTCTACTCAGGTCCACGCTACCAGGAGGAAACAATTTTTTTCCTGGAAGTGTAATAGAGATTTCTTCTCTCACCTGTTCTACCTCTATTCCCTCAATCATATCCATTATATCCTCTGCGATATAATGCTCTGTCGGTAGTTTTATACTAATAGAATCCTCCCTGGGTTCTCCCTTCCGCATCTCATCCACCACTGATATAAGCGTTCTGTTTTCCTCTTTATATTCAAGAAGTTCTGATTTTAGAGGATAATAATCCTTAATATAGAAATAGCCAAAGCCTATGGATAATAAAAATATTATTGCAATATAAGCAACATCCTTCCTCATTTTTCCTCCTAAAAGTCAAACTCGTCTATCATCTCAAGAGACTTGTTTTCCGGTTCAAGTCCTCCTCCATGAAAAGAACATTTCCTTTTGGGGGCACCCCCCTCAATGAATATCTCCTTTCTCACATTTGGGCACTTAGGAGTAGATAGTTCTCCACTTTCAGTGCACACATATCTATAAACAACACCCCCTGGTTCACGAAACTCGTAATCTCGATAATCTTTTGTTGAGTCAACCATCGCCTTCATAAATTCCGTCCAAATCGGCAAAGCAACTCCTGCCCCTGAAGCATGACTCCCTATTCTCTTTGGGTAATCATATCCGACCCAGACACCGGCAGTAAGGAAAGGAGTAAAACCAATGAACCACCCATCTGTAAAGTTATCGGTAGTACCAGTTTTCCCTGCAGCAGGAAATTTGAAACCCTGGCGTCTTGCGCCATAGGCTGTCCCTTCGTTAAACACACTCTGCATCATATTAACCATTATATAGGCTATCTGCGGAGAGAGAACTCTCTCCTTTACTATTCTATTCTCATACACAACATGCCCATATCTATCTTCCACCTTTAAAATAAATATTGGCTTTATCTTTACACCCAGATTTGCCAGTGTAGAATAAGCCCTTACCATTTCAAGTAGTGTTACACTAGAAGTTCCGAGTGAAATAGAAAGAACTGGCTCAAGATGACTCGCTATGCCCATCAGATGAGCATAATCTACAACTGTGAATGGACCAACCTCCTGGCCAAGTCTTACTGATGCGCTATTACGGGACTTACATAATGCTGTTCTCAATGTAATCTTTCCCATAAAGGTGCTATCATAGTTTCCAGGTGCATAGGGTTCTCCCTGAATTTCTTTAATTATTGGAAGGTCAAAGACAAAATCGGAGGGTGAAAACCCATTATCAATGGCTGCAGTGTAGAGGAAAGGCTTAAAAGAGGAACCTGCCTGCCTTTTTGCTTGAGTCGCTCTGCTATATTGACTTTGCCGAAAATCTCTCCCTCCAACCAAACCCAATACATAACCAGTTGAAGGTTCCATCACAACCATTGCCCCCTGTATATAGGGGATATTCCCTGAATGAATCAAAGAATCTGGTATAGAATCCTTAGGGGTGAGATGCCAGTACTTCTCAACTCGAGAAAGGCCCCATTCCATAAGACTGTCGCATAGCATCTGCACTCCTTTATCCATTGAAACATATACCTTATATCCTCCCCAGGTCCTGTATGAACTACCAAATATGGAATTCATTTGCCTTTTCACTTCATTGATATAATAAGGTCCGATTGCATTCTGATTACTATGATCTACCACAAAAAGAGACTCTGCAAGGGCTGAATCCAACTGCCCCGTACTAATATAACTCTCGGCTTTCAACTCTCTCAGGACTAAGTTTCTTCTTTCTATAAATTTTTCGTAGCTATTATAGGGAGAGTAGCGTCCAGGCGACCGTATAAGGCCTATTAATGCGGCTGATTCAGAGAGAGAAAGAGAATCCGGTGTCTTATCAAAATAATATTCAGATGCAGCACCAATACCATAATTGCCATATCCAACGTATACCTCATTTAGATACATCTCCAGTATCTTATCCTTAGTGTAATGACGCTCTATAAATAAAGCAAGGTATATCTCCTTCACTTTTCGAATAATAGTCTTCTTCAAATGAAGGAAAATGCTCCTCGAAAGTTGCTGAGTAATGGTACTTGCACCCTGAGCATAACTGCGCCTTATTAAATCCACCCATGCCACTTTTAAGATTCTCCTTAGGTTTATTCCCCTATGGCTATAAAATTCCTTATCCTCCACTGCAATAGCCGCATTTACTGCATAATCAGGGATAGAATCCAGTTTGACAGGTATACGTCGCTGCTGATATACTTCATCAATCAACTCCCCATTTATATCATATATCCGTGTAGTAAGTAGTGGTTCGTAATATTCTACACTCTCCACGTCGGGTAGGTCATTGATAATCCAAACATTTATTCCAATTAAAGAACCAAGAATAACAAAGATTATAGATAAAATGATTGAATTTCGGATCATATATAGAAATATCGGAAAAGTTCAACGAGAGATGGCGTATTTTCTATCTCCCAGAACTCTTTCATTTTTTCTTCAACCCTCTTATCAAGAATCCATTCAAAAAATATGCCATCATTGGTCAGGAATTCTTTATCTATAAAACGGACATCCACTGATTCCAGTAGGCTGTAAGGTAACTGTCTGAATCCTTTTTCATTATTTCTTTTTTTATCTTTAAAAGTCCTCATTCCATCCAAAGAACCATATCGGATATCAATAATTTCTATCTTTCTATCAGAAATTACCCTTCTTATATCCATAATTAACTAATATTAATATTGCTGGCATTAAAGTCAAGGACTTGGGTTAGAGAGCTACTTCTCTCTTCTGTCTTTGGTCTTATCCTTAAATTTCAAGTCTTTTGGACCCAAGTCAAAAGGGAATTCCTCTTCTTCGATCTTTCTACCTAAAACGATAGTACCGATCCTATTAGTCTTAACCTGTGTCTTCAAAAATGATTCCTGTTCTTTTGCGCGTGTGACAGTTGGCTCCAGTAATATAACAATCCCACCTTCTTTTAACACTCTTTTCACTTCCTTATAAATCACTAATAACTCTGAACCAAATTGCTGTAACCCGAAGGTAGAATAATGAAATAACACACCATCTATTGATTCATCAGGAAAAGGAAGTTTATTCGCATCTGCCTTCATAGGATAAATCCTTTCTGCCTGCTCATTCTCGATCTCTCCTTGTTTTATAGCCTCCCTTATCTTTTCCTTAAATTCTACCATCCTCTGATATCGGTCTATTACAAAAATAGAGCTTTTCATTGATGCTAAGGTTATAGAAGGCTCAATATTATCCCATGAACCTACATCAATAACAACACTACCTGGGCCAAATAAATGACAAATAGATAACTCGCCGAACATATCACTGCAGAATAGAATTTTAGTTTTTATTGTCAAGGGTTAACATGTTTTATAAGCATAATAAGTTCCTCAACACAAGTAAAAAAATGAGTTAAGTACAAATAATAGCCCCAGAAAGAGAGTTTACAAGGGAATGAGTGTACAGGTGTATGAGTAGATGAAGATTAGAACAGGATTTTAAAAGTGTAAATTTCCCCTTGACATTTCAATTATTTTCTCTTATTGTCAACTAAAAGGAGGAAAAATGACTCTGGATTATGTTTGGAAGGATGTCTTCCGGGGAGGCCGTTTAGGTTTTTCCCCAAAAAAGATTTGGGTTGCAGTAAAAGGACTTCTCTATGGAATAACAGGTTATGCAGTTCTTACGTACCTCTCATTAATGGTATCAGGATGGCAGATACAGAAAATATGGCAGGAATTCAGGTATATCCCGTTTCCATTCTTCCAAGGAAACCTTATATGGTATGGGTGGATAATTTGGGCAGTGGCAGGTCTTTGGGCATTATACCACTATTTCGTGACTATGACTGCTATCTCTAAAATAACATATGAGCAATTAAAAGGAGATGAATTCTACGAATCTAAAGAAGCCTGGAGATTTGCTCGCAAGAACTGGAAAGGGACCTTCCTTTCTCCCATATATATGGCTTTGTTTATTGCTGCCCTCATACTAACAGGTTTGATTATTGGTCTGGCGGGAAGAATACCACATGTAGGACAAATACTTATAGGATTATCTGCAATTCCAGTTTTTGCCGGTGCATTATTCGTAACATACCTAACAATCGTCCTCGGGATCATCCTCATCAGTGCTCCTGCCATTGTAGCTACCACAGAGAGTGATACCTTTGACACTCTATTTGAGGGATTTTCACTGCTTAATGATCAAACCTGGAGATATATACTCTGGGAAGTTATTCTCCTGATTACAGTTTTCATAGGCGTGTTCATCTTCGCCTGGCTTTTCAAGTATGCATTTTCCTTAACACACCATATACTTGGAGTCTGGGCTGGCCCAAGGGGGTGGTGGAATGTAATGTGGCATAATGGTCACTGGTATCTGTATATTCCTTGGCTGCCAATCTGGATTGCAAAATGGTTCCCCACTTTCTTCGCACCGATGCATTTCATATCTGCAGGAGCTGAAAGCCTTTCCGCTTATCCAGGGGCTACTACGACGTTCGGTGGCTTCCTTATGGGACTTTCCTTTTATATGGTAACATTCGTAATCCTCGGGTATGGTATATCCACTCATGCAGCAGGACATACTATAATATACACAATTCTCGTCAAAATAAAAGACGAAAAGGACTTATTGAAAAAAGAAGAAAAATTATTTGGAGGTGAACTCGAGGAGGAAGAAGAAGAGGTAGAAAAGAAAGAAAAAGGGGAAGAAAAGGAAGAGAAAGAGAAGAAAAAATAGAAGAATAAATAAAAATCAATCATATATAATTTACTGTAAAAACGCCCTTTCCAAGAAAGGGCGTTTTTACAATAATATACATAGTGTCAATAAAACCTTGACTATTGAAAAAACTTTTGTAGATTATTACAAATATTAAAAGGGGATAGTTTATTAATTGCCACAAAGGTTTTACTCCAGCGTAAGATAAAGAATGTGATTGAAAGATAAAATGAATAATTCGGATGATAGATACAGTGTTGCACTTTACATTCTGAAACTTTCGTTCTTCAACACTCTTGACAATATCTCTGTGGCGAAAGAAGGGAGGTTTTAATGAAGAAGATTGTATTCTTTTTCTTAATAGTAATTCTTCTTACAGAGAGCTGCCAGAGAGCAAAAAAATTCACTTACGAAGGGAGAAAAGGCGGAACTTTGATTATTTCCCTCTTAAATGAGCCCACTTCCCTTAATCCCCTTTATCCAGCATTTTCAGGTCTTTCACCAGTTATAAAAGAGTTGTTTAGTCCTCTACATGACTACAG
>Ga0315549_1001699_pt1 | contig 22307 bp, 22 predicted proteins | sample SalMarSW160200MG_FD_203101 | JGI IMG/M metagenome (GOLD analysis project Ga0315549, IMG submission 203101) | Salt marsh sediment microbial communities from the Plum Island Ecosystem LTER, Massachusetts, United States - Salt Marsh Sediment SW1601-200 ... | reverse complement strand
ATCACTCGGTTATCCTGGAGTTTAACGTGCCCAGTTACCGCACCGGCGCGGCAGAGCAAAACGAAAAGGAGGTGAACCGGCAAAAATAATTGTCGTTTACCGGCAAAAATAGTTGACGTCTATCACCCTCTTGAACTTTCTTGATATGTCACATTTCATCTTGTATATTATTCTGAAGCTAACAGATGCATTTTCAGGGTATAGGGCATAAGATGACACTAACGGGTTCCGGTGAGGTGCACAATTCATTTACAGCATAGGATAGCTCGTGGTCTTGACAAAAGAACATTTGTTCTATATAATTGTTTTTACCTGTCTTTACCGAGGTGAACCGTGAGAATTCTTTGTATACTGTTACCAAACTTCCCCTTGAGGTGCGAAGTACGGAGAAATCCGGCTCTTGAAGGCCATCCGGCGGTAGTTACGTATACATCAGGTTCGTGTAAGCTGGTCATGGACTGGTCTCCCGAGCTTGAAGGCTTGCAGCACGACATACCCCTCCAGCAGGCCCTGGCCCGGTACGGTGATGTCGAGTTACTCCAGGCTGACATTCCCTGCTACCGGACTATCTTCAGCGAGCTGCTGGACGCGCTGGAAGAAAAAAGCCCCCTGGTTGAAGGCCCTGACCTGGGGTGCGTTTACATCGGCGTGGACGGACTGCAGCTGCTTTACCCGGACGACGATGCCCTTTTGAAAGCCATACGGGAAGCCATCCCTGAGACTTTCACGTCTCAGATTGGAATAGCCGGGAACAAATTCCTGGCGTATCTGGCCGCCCGCCGAAGCCCTCCCGGCGGGCACCGGATATTGTCCGGCGATGTTGCCCGTTTCCTCAGGGACCTCTCCTGCGATGTCCTGCCGGTATCGCCGAAGAGCCGGAGCAAGCTGCACGATTTCGGCATGCATACCCTCGGGCAGCTGGCGGCCCTGCCCCCCGGCCCGGTTCAGTCGCAGTTCGGCCCCGAGGGCAGGAGGATATGGGAACTCGCCAGGGGCATCGACGATACGCCCCTGTACCCCCGGTTTATGGAAAAAGCCATCGATGAGAGCACCACGCTGTCTTCGGTGACGGTCTCACTGGAGGCCATAGTGGTAGCGATGGAGTTGCTGCTTGTCCGGGTCTTTGCGAATATCGGTCGCAATGGACTGGGCATCCGCAGCCTTACCCTGTGGACCCGGACCTGGAGCGCGGAGAGCTGGGAGCGGACCATCCAGTTTAAAGAGTCGGCTATGGACATGAGAACCGCCGTATCCCGCGTTAAGCGCGTCCTGGAGGACTATCCCCAGCCCGGGCCGGTGGAGCAGATAGGCATGAGGATTAACCGGCTGGGCTACCCGCGCGGACGGCAGAAAAGCCTTTTCTCCGAACTCAGGGCTAAAGACCACCTCATAGAAGACATTAAACAGCTGGAGCTGAGACTGGGCAACCCGCAGGTGTACAAAGTAAAGGAAGTCGAGCCATGGTCGAGGATACCGGAAAGGCGCTACGCGCTGACACCTACCGGCCGGTAAACGCCCCGGAGTCGGTACGGGTGGAAGAAGACGCCTCCGGCCTTCCGCTGGCGGTCAGGACAAAACGACGGCAGGTCGTGGCGGCGGTCGAGGACCGGTGGCGCATCGACGATGAGTGGTGGCGCAGCGAGCCGGTAGTACGCCTCTATTACACCGTCCGTCTCGCCTCGGGTCAGCGGCTGGTGCTCTACAAGGACCTGAACGATTCCGGCTGGTACCGCCAGTCATACTAGGATACGACCATGAGTTACGCCGAGCTTCACTGCCACAGTTATTATTCGTTTCATGACGGCGCCTCCTCGCTGGAGGAGTTGCTCCTGCGGGCGAAGGAGCTGGGTTACCGCGCCCTGGCCGTAACCGACCACGATAACCTGTGCGGGGCGATGCGCTTTGCCCAGCTGGCCGATTCGCTGGGGATGCGGGGCATCATCGGCGCGGAGGTAACGCTGAAAGGCGGCTACCACATCACTCTGTTAGCTAAAGATAGAAAAGGCTATGCTAACCTCTGCCGCCTCATTACCGCCGCCCATGCCTCCGGCGAGCGTAACGAACCCGAGCTGCCGCAGGAACTCCTGCCGGAACATGCATCGGGGCTGATTGCGCTGTCCGGCTGCCCACGGGGGGAGCTGTCACAACTGCTGGCGAAGTCACGCTTTGCCGAGGCGCGCAATCTGATTCAGCAGTACCTGGAGTGGTTCGGTCGGGACAACTACTATCTGGAACTCCAGCATAACCTGGCGTTTGGGGATACGGAGCGCGTGAAAGCCCTGTTGAAACTGGTCCAGGAAACGGGCGCCCAGGTAGCGGCTACAGGCAACGTCCACTACCATGCCCGCGAAAGGCACCAACTCCAGGACTGCCTGGTGGCCGTCAAGAACTGCAAAAGCCTGGAGGAAACGCACCGGGAACGCCGCCCCAACTCCGAGTTCTACCTGAGACCGCAGTCGGAACTGGAGAGTCTTTTTCGGGAATACCCCGAAGCTCTGGCTAACACCCTGGAAATCGCCGGGCGCTGCATCCTGGATTTAACAAAAGACCTCGGCTACGCCTTCCCCGACTACCCGGCGCCGGAAGGCCATACCCCGGAGAGCTACCTGGAAAAGCTGTGCCATGAGGCGGCGGTGCGGCGCTACGGGGCTATTACTCCTGAAGTAAAACAGCGGCTGGAAGAGGAGTTCCGGCTGATTAACAAGTATAACTTGGCGGGCTTCCTCCTGCTCTACCACGAGGTCATCAAGCTGGGGCGGGAGGTGATGATAGACCAGGGCCTGAGCGACCCCTCGCTGTCTGTGGAGGAGAACCCGCCGGGGAGAGGGCGCGGCTCATCGGTAGCCCTGCTGGTGGGCTACCTCATCGGGCTTTCCCACATCGACCCTCTCAAGTACAACCTCTCGCTGGAGCGGTTCCTCCCCGATGACCTCATGACCAACGTGCCGGATATCGACCTCGATTTCCCCCGCAGCATCCGGGAAGACCTCATCCTGCGGACGCATCAAAAGTGGGGCTGGGAGCATGCCGCCCTGACCGGCACCATCGCCACCTATCAAATCAAGGGGGCCGTAAGGGACTTGGGCAAGGCACTGGGCCTGCCTGAGACGGAAATCGACCAGCTTGCCAAGCTGGTCGACTGGGGCAGCGCCCGAAAACTGGAAAAGAAGATGCAGAAGATGCCCAATTTCAAGGATAAAATAGACGCCCCGGTCTGGCGGGACCTGGTAAGGCTGGCCGCAGAGCTGGACGGCTTCCCCAAGTACATGGGACAGCACCCCGGCGGCATGATTCTCTCTTCCAGCCACCTCATCGATATCGTCCCCGTGCAGAGGGGCGCCATCGAGGGACGCTACGTCTGCCAGTGGGACAAGGACAGCATCGACGACGCCGGTTTCGTCAAGATTGATTTCCTAGCCTTGGGGGCTCTATCCCAGCTCCAGGAGGCAATCGAGCTCATCAAAGAACGTACCGGGAAGCGCATCGATATGTCGCGTATCGACTTCGAGGATACCGCCGTTTACGACATGCTCTGCAAGGGAGATACCATCGGCATTTTCCAGGTGGAATCGGCGGCTCAGATGCAGACCATCACCCGGCTCAGACCGAGAAACCTGCTGGACATGGCCCACGAGGTTGGGGCGGTGAGGCCGGGGGTGGGCGTCAACCACGGCGTGCAGGAATACCTGGCCCGGCGCAGCAAGAGAAAGCCGGTGACCTACGATTGTCCCTTGGAAAAGCGGGCGCTGGAGCGCACACTGGGAGTTGTCCTGTTTCAGGACCAGGTAAACCAACTGGCGATAGATGTTGCTGGGTTCGCCCCCAGCGAGGCCGACCGCCTGCGCCGCGCCTTCGGCCGGAGGCACAACGAGGAACTCATCGAGCAGTACCGGCAGAAGTTCCTCGAAGGAGCGAAAAGCAAGGGCGTCAGCGAGGCGGCGGCGGAGAGGGTCTTCAAAAAGTTCAACGGCCTCTACATGTTCCCGGAGTCCCATGCCTTCGCCTTCGGGGTGACGGCCTACCAGGCGGCTTGGCTGAAGTTCCATTACGCCCTGGAGTTCTTCGTGGCTATCTTCAACCAACAGCCCATGGGCTTCTATAACCTGGAAACGCTGAAGGAAGATGCCAAGCGACACGGGATACCCGTGCTGAACCCCGATATCAACAAGAGCCGTGCCAGGTGCACCATAGAAAGCGGCGCCCTGCGTCTCGGGTTCCGGAACGTCACGGGGTTAGGGGAGGCTTCCACCGGGGCCATAGAGGCAGGCAGGGGAAAAGGGGACTTTAAGACTATAGGGGACTTCCTGGAGCGCACCGGCGTGCTGGAGGAGGTAGCCCTCAACCTGGCCGGGGCCGGGGCCTTCGACAGCCTTGAGCCGAACCGGAGGAAAGTTAAATGGGAAATCGGCCTCAGGTACCGACCCGTCAATTTTCAGCTCCCCCTGCCGCTCCCCGTGGAGCATGACCTGGTGGAGCTGGAGGCCCCCGGCGAATGGGAGCGCATGAAGGAGGAGTACAACGTGCTCAGCCTCTTCCCTGCCGGACACATCATGGCCCGGCTGCGCTCCCGCTTCAACGGCGGTTTCTGCTGTAGTAAAGATATTGAGAAGCTAAGTGATGGTGCTGAGGTGATTGCCGCTGGACTGGTCATCCGCCGCCAGAGACCGCAGGGCAAAGTGGTGTATGTCACCCTGGAGGATGAGTTCGGCCATATTCCGTGCATGGCCTTCTCAAAAGTGTACGAACAATACGAGCATCAATTCAAATCGCCCTTCTTGATAGTAAAAGGCAGGCTCTCGCGTCGTGAGGGAACTCATAACGTGGTCATAAATCAGGTGAAACCGTTCAGCGCACTGGAAAAGTTTCCGCAATCGAAAGACTGGAGATAATGACGGTTTCGTTAAGCGTAGCTTAAGTTATGCTGCACAAAACATCTTCTTGTTGAGTCTCCCGGTGGCTTCGACAGGGATGAAGAGATAGATTTCTATTAGGCATCAAAGCAATCGATGGCAGTCTTTAAGTCGAGGAACATAATGCCCTTATTTTCTTCTCTAATCGTGCTGCTTTCTTCCGTGTCCTCCATAATCGCTTCGACAACATACCGCAAGACCTCAGGTTGCTTGTAGCCTCCGATGATTTTTCTGGTCGCTTCCTCAAAGCCAGCCTCGGTCTCGCCTCGAAGGTATTCTGCCATCTCGAGGTTACCAGCTTCCGCCTTATCAAGTATCTTCTCGGTGACCTTCGGCAGAGGTCGAGTCCCTTGTAACATTATCTGCCACACGACCACTCCCAGAAAAAGCAGAACCTCTCGCTCATCCTGGTTAAAAATGTCGGTATCAACCGCCATTAGATATGCCAGAACAACCGGCTGTTCTTTCGACATGCGATTAACCAGCTTCTGGGCATCTTTTGCTGATTGGCCAGCAATCTTTTGCCAGGTTCTCTCCACCACGTCTGCAGATATTGACTTCTTAGCGATAGACGAAGAGTCCGGTTCCTGGTTCATTTTCCTCTCCCAATCACTGGAAAACCCCTCAACTTCCGGGGATAATTCCTGTTTGTTATCTTGTATCCACTCTTCAAAGTCGGACCCATAATAATGTTCCTGGTCGAAAAGAGTCTCAATGCGTTCATAGATACGGTCCAATATCCTCTGGCGACGTTTTTTTTCTTCATGATTAGCGTCAGCCGCGACATGTTCTTCGAGTTCTTCAAATTCCTCCAGGGTTGCTCGAATAACAATACCGCCATGAGCAATGATAGCGCCATAAAGCAAGCATTCGCACTCGGGGCTGAGGACAAGACTACGCTTGAGTTCACGGAGTTCATCCTCGGTCAGCACCAATTCATGGAGTTTCTGATTATCGGAACGGCCTGGCGCCCACCGGCTAAAATTCCAGGAGGTGCCTTCCCAGTTACTTATCTCCCCCTGGTCGTCGCACCGGCTGCAATGCCAAGATATAACATTTGTAACTCTGTTCCGGCGGATTTGGAGGTGTCCGGGGCACCGTATCCTGCCTGGACGTCTCCGACAAAAGAGAGCGGCCTCGATCAACTCGTCTGCGGGAGAGACCGAGGCGGCCGATACGATGGCACCAAAGAACTGAGCCATTCTCCTTGCCGGCTCGTGTGAAGGAGCGGATGAAATACCCTCAAAATGGGTCATATCAGTGATGAAAGTGTCTCCCATATCCACCTCCTTACTCCTCTCTGGCTCCCCAACAATATTAAACCAAGGGGTTTGCTTCGGCAACAGAGGAGATCAGAATGTTCTGATTCAATTCCTCAAGGTATTCGAGCACTAACGCTACCTCGTGCTTGCAGACATCCTATACGGGTGCCCTAACATATCAGCATTAATTATGGTACTGTAAATACTGGAATTATGGCAAGGTATTGGCACCCATTCAATCGTGGGGCATCGTCACAAAGGAAGAGCGCTGTTCTGGCAACACTTTTCATCGATTTGTGTTCTATAGTTACCATAGCCGTCTAGCACAGGGGAATTCCACCCCCCCCCCCCCAGTGATCCCCCTTTGAGATATTGCCCCCCAATTTAATCTGAACAGGTCAGCCCGGGAGTGAACAGTTATTCCCTCAGTAGGTTCCCCTGGTGTTTCCCCAGGAGGTTTTCTCAGTGAGATTACTCCCCCAGTTTGCAGGCAGATTTCCCACTGTCTCATGCTCCTTGTTGGTTATCAGCCACAGCGACTGCTTCTCGCCTGGTTTCTGTGCAAGCCCCCCTTTGCCCAAGTCATAAAGTTTTTGTGTCACGTGGCGATACTTCAATTATGATGCCGGTGTCGGCCGGACTATTCGGCTCGGTCATCTTGGATAGTGTCTCTAGAACCTTAATCGTTCTCGGTTTTTCCTCAACTATAGTTGCCCTCCTAACTAAACCCTCTCTTTTGATAGCCTCACTGTTTTGACAACTTTACCTCAGCTTGGGAGGGAACAGTTATTTCCTCAGGAGGTTCCGAGGGAGTTTCCGACGGGGCTCCTGACGGGGCTCCTGACAGGGCTACTGACGGGGCTACTGGCGGTGTTCCCGATGGAGTTCCCTCTGAGTATCCCCCCGAGGTTTCCCCAGGAGGTTTCCCCAGGAGGTTTCCCCCCGAGTTTTCCCCAGTGAGATTTTCTATCCAGTTTGTAGGCGGATTCTCTATTGTCTCGCGTCCCTTGTCGGTTATCAGCCATAGGGACTCCTTTTTATTAGGTTTTTCGGCTAAGCCCCGCCTTCCCAACTCATATAGGTCGTGGCCGACATTAAGTGGTGTTTCTCCGATACTAGCCCCGATTTCCGTCGTTCTGGCGGGGTCTGCGCATTCTGATAGTGCTTCCAGCACGTTCAATATTCGCGCTTTTTCCTCCGCCATTTTACTATTCCCCCCTTAAAAGAGCAGGGCTTGGCAGACTCAGAGGGGGAAGGACAGTGGTTAGAGAGCGGCGGCGGGAAAGAAACCGCTGAAACCGTCCTTTACGCCCCGAGCTTTTCAGATCCATTGAGGAGAAGCCTCGAGGGGCACCCCAAGGGCAATTCTACCGACTACTACAACTTTCGCTTTAGCTTGGGGGGCAGTATCTCGAAGGCGAATTAGGGGAAGGAAAGCGGCGGAATTCTCCTGTGCTAGACGGCTATGGCAAACGGTATGCATTCCACCATGGTAAACCACAGGATGCGAATCGGTATCTTGTTCAGGTTGGCAAAGCCACTCTTGCCGGTCTTTCATACATACAAGCCAACATTGAAGATTCCCACGTTATGTGAACGACGAGGCAGGCCGCTATTTATGGTTGTGTGCGTGACAGATATGGAGCTCATGCACACATGAACGCCATCACGCTATCAGCAGTTATATCCGTAGTGACATCCGTATAGAAAGGACCGGGGGGTGCTTTTAAAGGAAATTTTTAAGAAGGGATTTGACTACGCAGTGGGTTAATCCTTAAATAGCCCCCTTAGCAGTGGCGGGAATGGTGGCCTCGCTATGCTGCTCCCTTGTGAGCATTATGACCTTTGTGCCTGTTATCATTATAAGCGCAGGCATGGGCTTAACCTCTCATCATTATAAGCCATGAAATTTTTATCTTGTCTAATAACCCGAAGGGCGGCGACCCAAAGCCTTCCTGGCAAAGGTTGTCACCGCTCTTTTGAGAAATCTTAGCCGGTTATTGTGGTAGAACAATCCGTGCTGGCTTGCCATCCACATAGCCTCTGTACCTGTTGTCTGTACAGTGGCAAGCTCACGCCGGCCTCTCCATCCGTACATACTATAAAGAAACCGGCAAATCCAGTTAAAGACCTCATACCTGACTGATGTTACCGATATCGGGAGCACGATTGTCAATAAGGTGGGTCAATGTTGGTGGTAAAAATTTTCACACGATTGGAACATCCATATGTGATACAAGAAACCACTTTGGGGATTTGGGAAGAGCGGGTTAGTGCGGAAACCTGACGAGAAAAAGCCATTCTATGAAATAAGCGACAAAGGCAGGGACTATTTGGAGAATCCGCGTGAGGAAATTGAGGGTGAGGAGCTTAAGCAAAGCGCATAAGCAAAGCGCAGAGGCAAAGTGCAGAGGCAAAGTGCAGGCAATATTGCGAGAAATGGTGCGGAGGGAACTAAAGATGTCGTCCTCACCCAGGCTGACCTATTCAGGGACATAGGCGAGCGACTGCGCGCAGGTATAGGTAGAACCGGAAAGCAGGAGGACACTCCACTGGAAGCCATAATATATTTCACCGGTGGCTGCCTGGTCAACATATTTCTCAGGAAATAACCAGGCGCCAGGACCCGAGGGGAAAATAATACGCCGTATCATTTTTCCGGCTACAACGTGTGGGGTTAGCAAATTTGTAACTGGAGGCATTATCACAATGCACAGACCCCACTAGGCTATCAGATATCGGAAGCACTATTGGAGAAACGGCACTCAATGTCGGTCACGACCTATATGAGTTGGGAAAGGGGGGCTTGCACAGAAACCAGGCGAGAAGCAGTCGCTGTGGCTGATAACCAACAAGGGGCATGAGACAGTGGGAAATCCGCCTGCAAACTGGGTGAGAACCTCACTGAGGATACTCAAGAGGATACTCAAGAGGATACTCAGGGGGAGACTCAGGAGGATACTCAGGGGGAGACTCAGGGGGAGACTCAGGGGGAGACTCAGGGGTGACCTGTTCAGAACTGAAGGGTAGAGGCTTGGAGTCGGTTTAAGAAAAGGTGACATTAAGCTAGATGCCATAGTTACATATGTTGAGAGAATTGCCGACCTTGACAACCTTAACTCAGCTGAAGGACAGTGGGAAATCACAGGTAAGGAAGAGCGTGGCCAGAGAGCAGCGAAATTCCCCTATGGTAAACGACATGGTAAACCTTAGGTAACTTTTCGATGAATTGTGCAGGCTCTCTGGATTTACTCGTGACAGTCCACTCCATTCTCCTCATCGATTACTCCCGTGGTAAAAAGAGCCCGAAGGAGAGCGTTCAATGATGATAAACTTGTGCAATCGGTTGCTTAGGAGTCTAAAGGCCACTATTCTCAGCCCAAAAGGTCTCTCAGCGCCGGGCCTGCCTCGGGGAACCGGAAGGTGAAGCCCAGTTGTAGCAAACGTTTCGGAATAGCCTGCTGGCCGTCCAAGAGAGCGGTTGCCATCTCGCCGAAGAGCAGGCGCAAGGCAACCTCAGGAGTGGGCATGAGTGCCGGACGCCTGAGTCGTTGTCCTAGCAGATGGCTAAACTCGGCATTGATGAGCGGAATTGGTGCAGAAAGATTGAATGGACCGCTGGCAGCTTCGTTCTCTATCAGGAAGCGGATGGCGCCAACTTCATCAGCAATATGTATCCATGGGAACCACTGCCGCCCACCCCCCAAACGACCGCCAATAAAGAAACGGAACGGCAGCAGCATCCGGGGTAAGGCGCCGCCTTCGTTGCTGAGAACCACCCCCGTTCGGATAATTGCCCGCCGTACCCCTAACGCTTCCAAGGAAGCGGTAGAGGACTCCCAGTCCGTGGCTAGCCCGGCCAGAAAGTCATGCCCCGGCGGTGTCTCTTCCGTTATCTCTTCGTTGCCGCGAGGACCGTAGTAACCAATACCCGAGGCCTGGATGACAACGCCGGGTTTATTATCTGCCGCCTTGACTGCCTGAACCACGGCCTGGCCTGCATTCAAACGGCTTTGAAGAATAGTACGCTTGCGTTCATCTGTCCAGCGTCCTGAGCTAATGTTCTCCCCGGCAAGGTTAACAATGGCATCGGCACCATCAGCCAGGGAGTACCACCCTTCAGCGGTACGTCCATCCCATCTTTCCGCACGCACTCCTGCTAGTAAGCCGGTAATTCGCTCTGGTCGCCGGCTGAGAATAATAACCTCGTTGCCGTTACGAACCAAGTCAGTTGCGAGTGCTTGGCCAATAAGGCCGCTGCCACCAGTTATTAGGACACGCATGGTCTCACCTATCGCTTTCGCCATTCTACACCGTCCTGATGACTGGCACAATTGGCCGGTTCAAGCGTAACTTTCTGCCCTAATATTGCAGTGTAATAATAAGATGGATTGTGCAATTTACATCTTGGTTTCTTGTTGAATTCCTGAGCTAGCTTCTTGCCATATTCTTGACATAATTACATCAAGAGGTTTAATGTATTCAGTAACTCGAATATGTAGAATTAAAGGTGGTTATTATGAGAAATGTTACTAAAGAAATATTCCTTAATACCACTGTTTGCCCTACTCTAGGATGGCTATTGCGATCCGAAGAGGAAGTAGCGTCATTGTCCGAAGGGGCTAGGACGTTGGGAGAACAATTTAGGATAGAACAAGGCCTAGAGGTTCATAGGCGAGCGAGACAATTATATCCTGATGGAATACTAGTCGCACCTAGCAACAGAACTGCAATGCAAGAAGTAACAATTAGTCTAATGAATGATCCCGGTGTCAATACGATTTTTGAGGCAACCTGCGTTATAGACGATTATGTTACAAAAGCGGATATTCTTAAGCGAGAAGGCGAAGGTTGGCATATATTCGAAGTTAAGTCTAGTGTCAATGATAAGGAAGAATTCATTGATGACATGGCATATACAACAATGGTGTTTAATCAATCCGGTCATAATATTACTTTAATTTCCCTAGTATTAATTTCAAAAGATTATCGACTTGGAATGAGTAATGAGGAGCTTTTTATCGAAATTGACCATACGGATGAGGTATTAGCTCGAGCTGGAGAGTTTTACGCGGTATTATTTGATTACGTAAAAACAATTACTGGAGCACCAACTAAGCCACAACCAGAACTCAGACGAGACTGCAAAAACTGCCCACTTTTCGGTGGTTGCATGGGTAGGGATATAAAAAATCATATATTGGAAATACCCCGATTAAGCCAACCCAAGTTTGAACAATTACGTGAACAGAACGTAACCTGTATTGAAGATATTCCTGAAGGATTTCCCCTAACAGAAAACCAATCTAGAGTAAGGGCCTGTGTAATTACGCAACAACCGTTTATAGGGGATCAGCTAGCGGATGATTTGTTGGGCATTATATGGCCAGCCTTTTATCTAGATTTTGAAACTGTAATGACGGCGATTCCCTTATATCCTGATATAGCGCCACATACGCAACTACCTACGCAATATTCAATACATGTGTTATCTGATATTAGTCATATTACCGATCATCGCGAATACCTTGCTGATCCTAGCAAAGATTGCAGGAGAGACCTTGCCGAACATCTGATTAATGATTTGGAGACGAGTGGCAGTATTATTGTATATTCAAGTTTTGAAAAGACCACAATAACTAAATTAGGACAGTTATATCCATATCTCACAAATAAACTTAATTTATTGATAGAACGTATAGTGGACCTGGAAGCAATTATTAAAAAAAATTATTATCATCATGGATTTCATGGCAGCTCATCGATAAAACGTACGTTACCTACTTTGGTGCCAGAGATGTCATATGACGATTTAAAAATTGCAGAAGGCGACTCTGCTCTTGCAGCTTTTGCGTACTTAGCGCAAGGACGTTATTCAGTTGGAAATGAAGCAGAGGCAATTAAAAAGAATCTATTAGAATACTGTAAACAAGATACCTTGGCTATGGTTAAACTACACCAGAAACTGTATGAAAATATCGTCTAACCAATTAATTGTGGTTTATACTGGTATTAATTGCCGGGAGGTCTGTTTCTAATGTCAAAAGATGATTCCACCGCTGAGAAAATAGCCCAGGTCTTTGAGGGATACTGCAAGAGAAAAAAATACCAAGTAAAGCGCACGGAAAAGCCAGATGATGATTTAAGACTCGATATATCCGATCTAAAGTCTAGGACAATCGTAAACATATATCACACATCGAAGATTGTTATTCAGGGTAGTCAAAACGCATTAAGGGCAGAGATGGAAGATTTAAAACAAACATTCGAAGCAAATACGGGTTCCTTTATAATAAAGGAACCCGTTAGTAAAGCTTGTTCAACACGATACGATATTATGCTACCTGAACTAAGGGAGCTAGTTAAGGCTAATCTCGAAGATGTTCGTGATGTAAAAATTATCTCCATTTCTGATAAGCCAACAGCAAGTACAGAATACACTGCGAAAGTCCAAAGACAAAGTTACTCAGTATCCATCACTCAATATATCAATGGCACATTGCTTTTACAGGGTAAAGATGATGCCTTATTCGATGATTGTTGTAGTCTTATCGAATCACGTTGCAATCCCTCTGAAAAAGAGGTAATTAGTCGATTCATTTCTAGTGATGAGGAATGTTTGAAAGTATTCGTTGCTAAATATACTCCAGAATTAATTGAATTAGCTGAAATCAAAACAAGAGAGGCATTAGGAATTGCCTATGACTATTTAGAACCTTATGATCAGAAATGGTTTGTTGCGTCGGAATGCATATCTATGACTGAAATTCCTTTACCGGAATATTCGCCTGTTGTAATGCCCGCTTCCAAGGCTCTTGAAGGGTTCGCAAAGAAACTTCTTGTAGATATAGGATTATTCCCCCAAGGATACTTTGACAAGAAGTCTAATTTCGCAAGTCTTAAGGATCACAATCATCCGTCAAGAAAAGCTATCTGTGAAAAGGACAAACATGCTGATTCCTTTTTAGAGAAACTAGCAGTGTGTTTAGATATGAGTAGGAATTTTATGATGCACAGCGATGACGCAAAAGTTACAAAAATAGAGTCGCCACAAGAAGCCCGGGAGAAACTGGATAGCATTTTCAGAGATGCTAAAGAAATCTTCGAATATTTCAATGATATATATAAATTAAGATAAAGGAATAACATGACTGACAATTCATTAATGGATGTTTACAATAGTATTAAATCCAATCTAACGCAAAATGGATTTAACGTCTCTGAACATAGTGCCATTGATTACGGTATTCAATTCAATATATTCATTTCGGGTTGGACCGGTTTATTGAGGGTATATCAGAATAAAAAAGGTGCCATAAAGGTTGATTATTCCCAATTGAAAAATAATGATAAGGTTTTTGAAATACAGAACCTTCTAGAAGGTAAACATCATGTAAATAATTTACAGAATATGGCAATTCCATCTTTAGGATTTCCGATCATTGGAACCGACGAATCAGGTAAAGGTGATTATTTTGGACCATTAGTGAGTGCCGGTGTATATGTGGATAAAAATTCTGCAAGTAAATTAAAGTCGCTAGGAATAAAAGATAGTAAGCTGCTTTCTGATAGTAAAGTCTTGGAATATTCCCCCAAAATATTGAATATCTGTAAAGGACAATTTTCAATAATTGAAATATCTCCGGAGAAATATAATGACCTTTACGAGCAATTTCGAAAGGAAAAGAAGAATCTCAATACATTGCTCGCCTGGGGACATGCTAAAGCAATAGAAGAAATATTAAACAAGGTGCAATGCAAGATAGCCATTGCCGATCAATTTGCAGATGAGAAATTCATCATTAGTAAACTCCAGGAAAAAGGAAAGGGCTTAACATTAATACAAATGCATAAAGCTGAACAACATATCGCTGTTGCAGCAGCTTCGGTTTTGGCACGAGCACGCTTTTTGACAAAGCTGAAGAAGCTATCGGATGATATCGGGATCAATCTACCTAAAGGCGCATCGCAGAGCGTAGTTGCAAGTGCCCAAAAAATCGTGAACGAACGAGGGAAAGAAACGCTGAGACAAGTAGCAAAACTACATTTCAGGATTACATCGAATATTAAAACATAACGAGATTATAGAGTTATTTGATAATGCCAGATATAAACGAACAAAAAAGAGAGGCTAATAGCCTTAGGAAATTGGGGCAAATTGAGGAAGCATTGCCCCTTTACAGAGAGTTGTGGGGAAAAACAGGTGACGAATTTGATGGTGCTGGGCTTCTCCATTGTTTGAGAAAAATGAAGTTATTTGATGAAGCAATTCCTCTTGCTGATGATTTGCTAAACAAATACCCGGATTTCGAATGGATCCGAAATGAAAGTATTTGGGCTTATATCCAAGGTACGCTGAACGTACTAAGCGATGACATACCTATTCAAACTGTGGTGGATAAAGCTAATTTCATCATGAGCTTAAATCCAGAGGGGGCAGCTGAGAAGACGGTGGTTTTTAAAGTCCTGAAATCAGCAAAATCCTCCAACCATTGGGAGGTTGTAAATGAATGGGTAATTAAAATTGATCCTACTTCTCTCAGTACAAATTCCACAGTGATAGATTCAGGTAAAGAAAGATGGAGTGATCAATCCCAATGGTATAATTATCGGATTAGAGGTCTTCTTGAAAACCATGATAGTGAGGAAGAGATAGGAAAAGCATTAACTCTGTCCGAGGAGGCTATAAGACTATTTCCTAAACAGAGTAAATTCTTCCTTCGTCTCAAAGCGTTGGCTTATTCTCATCTTGGTAGTTATAAAGAATCAACAGAGATTTATAAAGACCTATGCAGTAGGCCTAAGGCTGATTGGTGGCTGCTTCACGAGTATGCAAAAGTACTTCAGGCTCAAGAACATGAGGAAGATGCATTAATGCTCATGTATCAAGCTGCAAGTAGTCATCATAAACTTGAATCTATGGTAACCCTGTTTTTAAATATTGGGATGCTTTGTCATAAGCTGAAAAAGTACCAGGAAGCGAGAGCACATCTTGCTCTATGTAAATATGTGAGGGAAGATAGAGGTTGGAGTATCCCCGAACAAATCACATCAACCATTAGTGCTATAAATCAGCAGCTTAATAATAGCGAACCATCCTCACAAAAAGAAGCCTATGATATATGTCGAAGTGAATGGGATAAGTTACTACATAGAGAAGGTTTAATGCAAGCTTCCGTCGATGAACGAAAAGCGAGGAAAGGACTTATCGGTAAAGTCAATTTAATTAATGATGAGCGTCCTTTCTGTTTCATAATTACAGATGACAGACAATCCTTTTTCTGCAGTAAGTCGGAATTACTGCCCACTATAAATAATGGGGATGAAGTTCGTTTTGATGCAATTCCGTCATATGACAAGAAAAAGGAAAAGAAGTCATGGCGGGCTGTTAATATAAAGCATATGAATAATTGATGTATTCAATTTTAATAATTATGTGCATTAGTTCAACCTATACCTGGTAAAATACTTAATGCCTCTTCTCCCGAAGGACAATCGTATATACAAGAAATCAGATATTCGATGTACGCTCAACAGTTATCAGTAATATGAGGAAAGACTCCTTTTAAATATAATGCCTGTTTTGTCTTAATGATAAGGGTTACTTTAGGGACAGGGTCTTTCTGTGTTTCTCTTCTCAACTGGAATTGTCCACACTTTTTGACGATTTGTGACTCAACACTCCTGACAAACGCAAAATCCGAGACACAGCAATAACCAGCCAGATACTTTTCCGGGCTATGCTGTACACACCTGTCTGCTAAACAAGAGCACTTTATGGATAGCAATACTGGCGCTAATAACTGTCCCTCAAGACCTTACCCGTGGCCTTGTCTTTCCAGTAAGCTCGTTGCTGTACCGGCCAGTTGAAGGAAATAGCTCCGGGGCGGGGGCAATCGTTAACGCAGCAGCCGCCATACCAGCATTCATCGGGATGCAGTATAATCGGCGGTTTGCCTTTCTCGGGATTGGGTATATAGACATCTACCTGGCAGACTTCTACACAAGTGTTGCACCCGTCGCAGATATCAGGATTGAAAATTACCGGTGTGTTCGGCGAAACGATATTGGGTAAAGCATATATCTTTTTCTGAGGCATGACAGTCTCCTTATTTTCCTTGATAGACTCCGGTGTAGTCCTTATTATGAGCCTCGTAACTGGCTTTCAAATCACCCCAGTAGTCCATGGGTAATTCGCCCGCCTTGACCTTACCGTTCTCCAGCTTAACAGTCACAAATTTGCACCATTCCGGCGGGTCAACCTCGGGGTAATCGATTCTGAAGAAATTGAGCGTCTGGCTGCTCGATTTGCGTGCCAGGGATGCGTTCAGTATGATTTGACCGTGTGTCAGCAGGCTCAGGTCTTCGACGCTGCGCATCAGTTTATGCGGGTCGAGGGCGTACAGCCTGAGAACGTGGTTTTCTTCAATATCCTTCAGGGAATCCAGCCCCATGTTAAGAAGTAACTCGGTCTTAAATTCACTGCAAAAGTACTGCATTGTCCTGGCAATACCGGCGTGCAACTCCTTCCAGTCGATGCCATCGCTGCGTTTTATCGGGGCGTAGATGCGGGTTTTTTCAAGGGCGACCTGCTCTTTGGATATTTTACCTTCACCTATCTGCCGCGAATAGTCGGCGGCTTTCCGGCCGGCATACCTGCCGGTAGCGGCCGCGTAGCTGTGGTCGCCGGCGGAGAACGTTTGCTCCCCGGCGACGTACAACCCATCCAGAGTTGATTTCAAGTCCCAGTCAATGACGGGGCCACCGCCACCGGCGGTGCGCCACTGGGAAGGACTCGTTCCTTCGATGAAGTTGTAGTTCTGGAGCAGGTGTTTGGAGGGGTCGAAGCCTGCCCTTTCGTAGGTATCGGTAATGACTTTTGTGGTGGATTCTTCTCCCAGCATAAGTTTCCAGGTAACTTTACGCTCTATATCCGGCATGCCGGGGAAATCGCCGTAGAACGGCAGTGCATATTCTCCTTTTTGTATCCCCTGGCGGATATCTTCAGACACTTCCGGTGAGGGCCTCATGGCACCTCCATCAGGCCATCCCTGCAAAGGCCAGGGCAGCTTTTTACCGTTGGCGTCGACCAGTTGAATATTCTCATAGCTGGCGTCTCCGGCACCGCCGTACCAGGTATGCTTGTGACCGGTGCCAATCATAAGGATACCGGTCTGCTCCATCAGGGTAAGTTCGGCACCGGCTCTCCAGGCCATGGCCACGCCGTCGCCGGTCTTGGTTCGAGAGCCAGGGAAGGTATTATAACCGGCCAGCTCCGTATTCAACATCCACAGAGAAAAGTCACCGGCAGTGGCCAGCACGGCGGCCTTCGATTTAAAAACCATGAACTCGCCAGTGCGGTTATTAAATCCCATAGCACCGATCACCCGGGCTCCCTGGATGCCTCCCTCCGTCAGCAAATTAGTAACCATGACACGGTCGTAAATATTTACACCCAGACGTTTGCATTCCTTCTTCAAAGCGGGCTTAAAAGTCGTTCCCCAGATACGTATCACAACCTCGGTGGAGTGGTTGGGGCTGGTGCGGGGTGAAAACATAAATTTGGTATCGTCATACCTGCCTTCGGCCCCTTTGTATTCGTCGTCGACGTCCCTGATTTTACCGCCCATCTGCTCCAGTTCAAGGAGAGTATCGTAATTTTCACGGCATTGAATCTGGGTTCCGATACCGTTGCCGTAGGGACACTTGAGGGGCTCTTTCATCAGCATTCCCAGAACGCCCGGACGCTCGGTCATTTTTTTAGCCCATTCATCGGGGTCTACCTTCGAGTGCGGATTCGCCGGGACGTTGCACCAGTGGTCGCAGCCGGGACCCCCGGCGCCGCTCCTGATAGTGTCGCCCTTTTCCACCAGCGCCACCCTTACGCCCTTCCTGGCGGCGCTGATAGCCGCCCAGCACCCGGCGATGCCGCCGCCAATGACCAGGACATCAGTCTCTATTTCTTGCTCTTTGTCATAGCGGATCGGGTAGGGCCAGGGTGGTGCCTTACCTTCCCTTTCCAGATAATCATGCCATTTAGTCATGTCACTAACCTCCTTTCAATTGCACTTCAATTCATAATGCGGTTGCACTGATTTTACATCATTTTTCAGTACGCCACCAAATTATAATAATAAATAAAATAAAAGGAAAGTGGGTTTATCTACCGGGTGCGGTGATAATACTGCCTCCCCACCCCCTTGCATCTTGCGGTAGCTTCGGCAATGGTAACTTTAGCTAGTTGAATAGCTTTTGTCAAGCCTTTCACATAGGTAAGGCCCTGCTGAGGTACTGGCTCAAAGGATTCCGTAATGACTACAAACTGTCGGTTTCTATCCTCAGGGGTCACAAACACTCATTTTGTGTGATTGGAATTCAAATTACTTCTGTGTAATGAGTACCCTTGCCAAAATCGACAATTCCCCAAGTTCCAGCTATAATTAACTAAGATGAAAAGAGTAGCATTCTTCACAATAGTAATTTCTCTTATGATAGTTATGGTTGGTTGCGGTGCTCCCCAAAGTCAACCGTCACCTCCACCGCCACCAACAGCACCAATGCCTGCAGCACCATCAGTTACACCTGTACCACCTCCCACTGAACCACCAAAGTCCACTCCTGCACCTACACCTACCCCCACGCCAGCACTTACACCTCAGCCAACACAGCCAAATCTACCAACGCCATCACCGACGCCTGAGGAAATGGACATTAGCATACCCAGGCAGCTGCTGCCTGTAAACTTGCGCCTCGCGTTCGAATATGATATAGAGATCATTTATCCATCTCCTTTGCCATCACCAAATGACATAGTAATTGCTCCCTCCGGTGAATTTCTCGTCGCTGTGGGTGACGTCCCAGTCATCAAGAAAGTCACCCCTGAGGGCTTGGTATCCAATTTCATTACCCTACCTCGTCCCGCCGGCTGCCTAGCCTATAATGCTCAGGGAGACCTGTTTGCTGGTTCAGCCGCTGAAATATGGAAGATTTCGCCCGAAGGGAAGGTAACCATCTTTAGCCGTTTAGGTCCCGATGAATTTATCAGTAAGATGGTTTTTGGTCCAGATGGCTATCTCTATACTGTACAATGGGGCTCTTTGTCCCCCGACATCAAGAGAATTTCTCCTGAAGGAGAGGCTACCACTTTCGCTACAGGTTTATTGGACGGCTTCGATATTAAGTTTAGCCCCTCCGGTGAACTTTTCGTTACCGACACTGGCTCGGGGAATCTTTACAAAGTCGATGGCGATGGGAGGATGACAGCGGTTGTCACTGGACTTTGGACTGACCCTTCGCCCATAGCTTTTGACAAGGAAGGGAACCTTTTACTGCGCACGGGATGGCGGGGAAAGACAGAGAACGGACTTTACAAGGTCTCTTTGCCGGATGGCTCAATCACGCCAATTCTGTTGGGGCCGCCCATACTGAGTGGGAGTGACAGTATCGTTGTTGATGACTCTGGAAATATATTCCTGCCGGCAGCCACCCACGGCACTATCCAGAAGGTTACACCGGAAGGGGCCTACGAGCTTTTGGTTGAAGATTGGCACAATCCTGAGGGTCTAGCAGTGGGACCATCGGGGGATTTATTTATTGCCGACCACAGTCGGGCGCCATTTGCCCCAGGGAGAGTCCTGCGGCTAGATATGGATGGTAACGTTAGCACCTTCTTTGAAGGTATGGAGTGGCCCATTGATTTAGCCTTTGATGGCTCGGGGAATCTGTTCGTGGCCGACCTATGGGCGGGGCAGATATTGAAAATCACTCCCCAAGGGCAGGAACAAATCTTTGCCGATAACCTGCCTGGACCTGAAAGCATAGCCTTTGATGCCACCTCTGGCGACCTTTTTATCTATCTTGCGAATACAGACGAAGTGGTGAGGATAAACGAGCAAGGAGAGATTTTTCCCTTGACAGTGGACTTTGGTAAAGACCTACGTGCTGGCAGGGTAGCTGTTAATGGCCAGGGGAATCTATTGGCGTGCGTCGTTTATATGGAAAATATTGGCGTTGGACCTACGTATGCCAAGCTTTTTGAGATAAAACCGGGCGGTGAGAAAAGGCTCCTAGCTGATTTTGCCGACTATGTTCCCCTCTTTGAGATGGGCATTGCCGTTGCCCCTTCGGGTGACTCCTTTCTTCTGGCACACCCTCTTGGTGGGTTTGAAATAAGAAGGGTTACGCGTCAGGGAGACGTTTCAGTATTCGCCGGCCGAGTACCTGTCGACCCCTTTGGTATAGCGATTGCGCCCAACGGTGATATATTCTTTAGCAGCGGTACCGGTATATACCGGATTTTCCCGATGAAAGAAGGGATAATTGTTGATGGGAAGGGGGATGATTGGCAGGGTTTTCGCCCATTGATAACTGATCCCCAGGGTGACACAAAAGACAAGCTGGACATCAAAGCGCTTTACGGCTTCACCGATGATAAATTCCTCTATTTAATGGCTGAGTTTTATGAATTTGCTGACTTTTGGGATACGATAATAAGCCTAGATTTAGATAATGATGGGCAGCCTGACTATAGGTTAGGCTTTAGCCGAGATAGAACGTTTGATGCGGTTGCTCTATGGGATTTAAGGGTAGGAGAGGAGCTTCCCCAGCAGCGGCGAGGTCTCTACCACATAGACAAGGTGGCAGAAATGAGGATACCATTGTCTTACATAGGAAACAGAAATGAATTTGGTATCCAAATTGGTTTCAATGGCCAGCGGGACGAACAATTCTACACTATAGATTTCACAGATTGGGCACACCTGACCGAGAAATAGCCATCTTGGTTGTCAGCACCACGTGATAGTGCCGAAGGTCACCTTAACGAAAATTTGCGGTTTTGCTTTGGTCCAGGAGTCCGCCCATTCTCTCGGTGATGGTGAACAAGTACTGAACAAAAGGGCGGATTGTTCATTCAATGGTGTCATTACCTTAGAACCATCAACGAGCAGCTAGCCATGGTAAGAAAAGACGAATTATCTCGTGAAAAATTTGAACGGCTGGTAGAAAAGTCTTTGACGGCCCTGCCGGAGGAGTTTCAGGGCTATCTGGAGAATGTGGTCGTCATCATAGAGGACGAACCCCCCGATGATATGCCGGACGTTATGGGGCTTTATGAGGGTGTGCCCCTGGTGGAACGCTCAATGGATGACACTATCCTGCCCGATTGCATCACTATTTACAAGGGGCCAATTGAACGCGCCTGCCATACACATGCTGAGATAGAGATTGAGGTAGGCATCACTGTACTCCACGAGATAGGACATTTTTTCGGTCTGGATGAGGGACAATTGGAGCACCTGGAACTAAAGTTAAAGGAGGGGCGCAGAAATTCGTAGAGCATACAAAAGGCAACCGCTAACACTAACGATTGCTGAGATTATTCAGCGCTTTGCACCTCTCAGGCCAGAAACGCCTGAAGCAGGCAACAATTGTCCAGATTGTTAAGAAAGAGCCTTTTCATTAAATTCACCTAATGATTCACTGATTAGCGACAAAACAAAAATCATACATCGTGGGAAAAGTGACAAAGCCCACTCCTAAAGCCTTGTGAAAACTCCGACATCTATGCTTTTTTAATATAAACGACGAAGAAAAACTGCTGTTATTGCCCTGAGGACGGCGTGGTGGCAACAGCTTGACTGTCGCTATAGCCTTGAACTGTTTCAAAGCCAGTTTGTCGTATGCTCCGTAGCTGGCCTCCTTCATTATGTCGATATGCTTACCCCCAGCCGGTTCAGAAGTATAGCGGAGTCCTCCCCGACAATGGGGACTTCCCTCGCCGGGCCTTTCTCCTCAAGGAGAAGGGAGTGTATGTTGCGGATAAGGCTTCGCAGTGGCTGCGGGCCTCGAACTGAGGATGAACACAACTCGGCCAGGTACTGATAGGTCTCTTTCATTTTTACCACCTCTTAAAGGTAGCCAACCCGTTCAAGCTATTTTCCCCTTCTGAACCATTAACCCCAGGCTTGGAAACAGGCTCATCATGTCAATTAGGTCTGGTTTTGGGGTATGCTGATAGACGTCAACTATTTTTGCCGGTAAACGACAATTATTTTTGCCGGTTCACCTCCTTTTCGTTTTGCTCTGCCGCGCCGGTGCGGTAACTGGGCACGTTAAACTCCAGGATAACCGAGTG
>Ga0315549_1001696_pt1 | contig 22321 bp, 17 predicted proteins | sample SalMarSW160200MG_FD_203101 | JGI IMG/M metagenome (GOLD analysis project Ga0315549, IMG submission 203101) | Salt marsh sediment microbial communities from the Plum Island Ecosystem LTER, Massachusetts, United States - Salt Marsh Sediment SW1601-200 ... | reverse complement strand
CAAAATTTAATAGGCCAAATCCAAATCCGAATCCGTACACAAATGGCCTGATTGAGCAGCAACACAATCTATTCCAAGCCAACCCCCTTGTTCCTCAAGACTGCTAACTGGATATCTGTCGCACTGCTTTGTGCAATAGCAGCAAGCGCGTATTGAGCCTCAGAAAAACAAACATCCCTGTCGACACGCAAGGTAACGAGCCTGCGCTCGGACGGAAAATTCTCCAAACTAAAATCCACCAGCCGGGCAATTTGTTTTGTTAAAACCGAGCCTTCGGATGCCGGGATTTTTTCCGAGCCGACCGCAAACACACTGCTTCCCCCATCTGTTTTCATAATGGTAACGGTCGTAACGGCCGACCCTGTATCGAAGCCGTTCCGGGCAGACTCGCAGTCGTCCGGAACGGATACCGGAAAATTCTCGGCCTCGATAAATTGACATACCACTAAAAAAAATATAATAAGCAAAAACACAATATCGATAAGCGGGGTCATATTAAACGAACCCGACCTCATCGAACTGCGAAATTGGTTGGTATCTCTCTGGAGCACAAACATTTTTTCTCATCCTATTTTTGTGGCCGCAGCGTCTCAACCGATGTCCCGACCGGCTTCGCCTTCAGCTCGCGAATCGGCTGTTTCGGCGTTCCCACAGGCTGGACTGGCGCCTGTTGTTTTCGCTTTATCAGGCTCCGCCTTATCTCAGGCACAATATTCTCAGCTTCAACTACAGCGTCGTTTACAAGCGTCTCAATCCGGTTGTGAAAAACACCGTGTATAGCCAAAGCCGGTATCGCAATGAAAAGCCCCCAGAAGGTTGTTACCAGTGCAACCGATATCCCCTCGGCCAACTGCGCCGGCCGCGGCTGACCACCGGCCATCACTATGGCATTGAACAGCTTTATCATCCCGAAAACCGTACCGAACAGCCCGACCATCGGCGAAACGTTGCCAATCAAATTAATCCACTCAATCCTGCGCATATACCCCCACGCCTGTTCCTGAAAAGACTCATCGAGCACACTGCGCATTCGGAACCAATCGCCCCTGCCCTGCTCGAGAGCCTTCACCGCTGCGACACTTACAATATCATTTTGGCCGGATATTCGTGATACCAATTGTCCGGGGCCGTACTGACGTATTATGGCGACAATCCTGCCGCCTATACCGACCGGCACAAGTTTTTTGCGGCGAATAGTAAGGCTGTGCTCGACCGCCAAATAAACTGTAATAAATGACATCGGTAAAAGTACAAACCAAACAATAGGACCCCCGGCTATAACGAATTGCCCAAAAAACGTCTGCGACTGCCCCGCCCCGCCTGCATCAGTCTCGAAGCTGCCGCGCATCGTAACAAATATGACCGTTGATACACCCGCTAATGCAATAACTAAAAAAATAACCTTTAACAAAAAGCTCTTACGCATCCTTGTCTTTCGTATATCGTATATCGTATGTCGTATGTCGTATGTCGTATTATGTCATTGCGAGTCCCGACTTGTCGGGACGAAGCAATCTCTATTTCTATTTCCTTTTGTGCTGTTTTGTGGCTGTTTTTGATTTTTCGTCACCATCGCCGATAAAGACACATTCTCCGCCGCTTTGTTCTGCCATCGTCTCCAGCATCCGACGGTCGCTGAGCTGCGGCCAAAACCCAATCGTATTGATTTTCGTTGTCGGTGCAAATCGTTTCCGCAGGCCTGCCACTTTTCTCGAAAATTCCTGCGCACTCTCATTTGTCAATTCAAAGCCGTCGGTGAGAAAATATATAACCGATGGGCCTGCTCCCGCCCCATCACGAATTTGTACGGCCCGCTCCAACGCCGCCGGAGCGTTAGTTCGACCGGCCGGACGAATAGAATCGATAAATTCATACGCAGCGGACTTCGACTCCTCTCCCGCTCGTACCAACCGTCCGCCCCCGGTTTCAAACAGCCTGTCCCCCCCGAAAAAAATAATGTAAAAATACTGGTCTGCCTGCAAATCCCTAATCGATTCCTTAAGCTTTCTCTGAACCCGTCTGAAAACACCCCGCATACTCCCCGAACAATCTACAAGATAGCAGGCTTTACGCTGGTCTGTGAAACTGCCGAAAAATTCAATCTTATTCGGCAAAATCTTACTGTTCGGCAAAGCATAAACACTCTGTGAAGCAGAAGGTTTTGCCAGGTCTCCCATCTGGTTGTCCGGCTTTGCCGCCCCAAAAATCCGCCCCACAGACAGCTTTACCACCGACGCATCCATCCTCCCTGCAGGCTCCGCCCCGATGGGCTTTTTTATCTTCGGCTTAGGGATTATCGGGGAAGCCTCGATGAGCCTCTTAACCCTGCTCACTTTAGCCGTCGGTATCGGGAGTTCCTGCAGTTGAGTTTCTGACTGTGAGAATTTGATAAAACCAAACGCCGTAAATACTACCAGATGCACAGCTATTGAGCCAATCCACGCCCAAAATGCCACACTCCCCCTTCGTCCGGTTAGAAGTCCCTTTAGATAATCCAACTGGCGTCCGGTACGTCTTACTTCTAAAGAGCCTCGGCCGCTCGAAACCATCCTTTGTTTCATTGATACAGCCAAAGAATACCCTCTGATTTTAGTCCACAACTTTCACCAGAGAATGGACCTCAGTCAATAAACTGTAGACCTTTATCACATCACCATTATGCAGACGGATACATCCTTTTGAACTTTTCGTACCGATTGTTTCCGGCTCGATGGTTCCGTGGATACCAAATCCCGTTCTGTCTTTCGCTTCTCCCCTGAGACCATCCAGTGCTATCCACCTTGAGCCTAATGCATAGCCGGGGTCGCCGTAGTTCAGAAGCTTACGCGTTTCCGGGTCAGACCAGGGCGGCTTTATCATCTTGCCTCCCTGCTTAACGCTCCAAAGTCCTGTAGGCGTCTCCTTGCCCTCCTGGCCAAGACCAACACCAAAACTACACACGAAAGTATTTTGAAGATATATATCCATCGTGAAAGTCGAACGATATACCTTGGCATGGAACGGGCCATGAATGACTTTTATCATCTCTCCTGACTTCAGCAGCTCAGGACGACTGATTCTGTTAACCTCCTGAAGAATCTCCCAGGGAACTTTATTTTCATTACCGATTGTCCTCAGCAAATCACCATCCCCGACCTGATAATTTGTGCAAAGCCTGTCCGCCGGAAAAACCGTTCTGCTAAAAAGCCACTTGTCGGCAAGCTCCGACAGCTTTTGTTTAATTAAAGCTCGCTGCACATTATTCATAGGCATTGACAACGCATCATTCAATTTGTCGCGCGCTTCTATAATCCTGGGTGGTTTCCCACTAACCAGTGCCGTAGTTTCGATAATAATTTCAGCCACCTTGGGATTGGGTACTGATGTAGCCTCAGGTGTGATTGTCGCTAACTTCGGTTCTACAATACTTTCAACTGTCGGCTTCGGCTCCACAACCATTTTCTCCGTCGGCTTCGGTTCCACAACTACCGGGGGCCTGGTGTTATTCTCCACGCCGACATTGGCTAAACCGGAAGGAATATCTTCTTTGCTTTTACCGAAAGGACGACCATAAATAAAACTAATCACCGCGGCTATTATCAGCAAAGCGCAAATGCCATATACAAATCTCAGGCTCCGGCCTCTTCGCCGCCCGAACAAATTGGATAGATTACGAGCCACCTTGCTCTCCTTGTCCCCGACGTCGGCTATCGGGATTAAAATATAATATTTCCTTATCGGTCACCAAAAAATCCACCGGCTCATCATGCTCGATAACCGGTACCGTGTCAACCACTTGCTCTGCAAAAGCAAAGCCGCATCTTGAAGCTTTAAGCTGCCTGCTAGCGAAAAACCTGTCATAAAAGGATGCGCCCCGGCCAAGACGATTGCCCTTCCTGTCGAATCCCAACGCCGGCGCCACCACCAAATCTATCTCTTCAATCGGCATCGGAACACCTGTTATCGGATTTCGAAGCCCCGCAACCTCAGTTGAAAAACTCGTCTCCAGAGAGTTTATCTGGACCGGTATCATATGCCTTTGCTGCCACGAAACCTTTGGCATCACCACCGTTTTACCAAGCTGCCAGCAATGTAGAACCGCCTCTGATGTATCTACTTCGTGCGGCAGAGACAGATACATCATAATTATCGATGCTTTTTGATACTGCGACGTCGATACCAGGTTCTTACAGGCTTTTTGGCTCTTTTCAGTCCTCTGCTCCTCGCTCATCTCAAGCAGGCACTTTTGCAGCCTCGCACGCAACCGCTCTTTGTCCATCTAAGTATCCTTCTTAAAAGCGCTCTTATCAGCAGAACTGCTATTTTGTATCAATGTTTGCAGTTTTTGTAAATAACGCTTAATATTTTTTTCATAGCCGATTTCTTTAGGTACGTAATATTTCTTCTGTAACGTCCCCGGCAGGTACTCCTGAGCCACAAATCCTTCCTTATAATTATGTGGATACTTGTAATCTGCTCCAAAACCTATTTTCTTCGCTGCCGGGTAATGACTATCCTTTAGATGTTTCGGCACCGCTATAGTCGGCTCTCGTTTCACATCGGACACAGCCTTCCAGACAGCCGACGCCGCAGAATTTGATTTCGGAGCGCAGGCCACGTATATAGCCGACTGTGCCAGTGCCAGTTGTGCCTCCGGCAGACCGACAAACTCGGATATTTGGACCGCAGCGGCTGCCAAAACCGTCGCCATTGGGTCGGCATTTCCAACATCTTCAGCAGCGCAAACTGCTATCCGCCGCGCTATAAAACGCGTATCCTCACCCCCTGCTATCATCCGGGCAAGCCAGTAAACCGTGGCATCAGGGTCGCTGCCGCGCATACTCTTCTGAAAAGCGCTTGCAAGGTCGTAATGCGTATCGCCTGTGCCGTCGTAGGCGATTGCCTTTTGTTGTATCGACTCTTTCGCAATTTTCAGGTTAAATTTAATGTTCTTAGCCCCCCGCCGCGAAGCCTGCGACAAAACGCCCACTTCCAGTGCCGTCAAAGCCCTGCGAGCATCTCCATCGCTCATAACGGCAAGAAATTTCAGCGCCTTCTCTTCAGCCTCGATGTCAAATCCACCCAGCCCCCGCTCGGTATCGGCGATAGCAGTATTTAAAAGCCGTAAAATGTCCTCCTGGCTGAGCGGTTCAAAATGAAAAACAGTACTGCGGGAAATTAAAGGTGAATTGACCGAGAAAAACGGATTTTCCGTAGTCGCCCCTATCAGTATCAAAATCCCCGATTCGACATCATCCAGCAAGACATCCTGCTGGGCCCGGTTGAAACGGTGGATTTCATCGATAAACAGCACGGTTCGCTGCCCGGCAGCGGCCAGTCTGTCTTTGGCACCTGCGATTATCTCACGAATATCTTTCACACTGGCCGCAGGGGCACTGATATAGTGGAATTTGGCCTTCGTATAATTCGCAATCACTTGTGCCAGTGAGGTCTTGCCAATCCCGGGCGGACCGTAGAATATCAGGCTGCTGAGCCTGTCGGCCTCAAGCATCCTTGTCAGCAGGCTGTTTGGCCCAAGGAAATGTCTCTGCCCGAGAAACTCATCCAGGTTTCTCGGCCTCATCCGTACCGACAGAGGCTCCGCAGAGCTTATATTTGCCTCTTCCGGCCGGCTAAACAGACTGTTAATGTCCTTCTCATCACTCATCGAACATATTATATGTAAGATTTGCAGAACTGTCGAAATTTATTTCCTCTGTGTTCTACCCCCACTTGGCCAACATTTTTTCGACCTGTGCAAAGCCTGTAAAAAAAGCCAAAAAAACTTTTTTTTATTTGATTTGCACCTATATACCGATAAACTTTCTTAGTAGGTTAGTATGCCGTTTCATCCTATAAAAGATAGCTGTTTTCGTATAGCAAGGAAGTTCAGATAAAGGTTTTTAAGGAGATGAGCATGAAGAAAAAAGCGATTTTACTGACTGTTGTAATCTTGTTTAGTGTAGGACCTCTGGCTCTGGCACAGCAAGGCGAATTAAGCGGAACGTACGAGCTAACTTATATGAGCAGGTATATCTGGAGAGGTTTCGATGTCTACGAAAATAACCACAGTGCGATTCAACCACTTTCGCTTGACCTGGATCTTTACGGCACTGGTTTTGGCGTAAAGCTGTTTTGGTCAAGGGCCGTGGGTAGTGGTTTCGAAAACACTGAAGAAATGGACGTATTCCTGTATTATGCCAACAAAATCTACGAAGACGAAACGTATGCAACCAACTACAAGATTGCCTGGGGATATTATGGCTACCCGGACGAGCCAAGAAGCGGAAGCCCTACTGGCCAGGCTGCCGATTTCCAGGAATTCCTTGTATCCCTTTCCTGGCCAAAGCTCTGCCCTGCAGGCTTCGTGCCCAGCTACACCGTTGTCGCTATGTGGCCTTCTGAGGGCAATTCAGCTTATAACGAAAATGGCGGCTTGCTGCATATCTTCGGAATTGGCTATGACCTGACCGTTCCTGAGCTGACACCGGAATTATCCGAGCAGGTTGTACATCTGTCAGCAGACCTTGTCTACAACGATGGCGTTGGTGCTTCATATGCTCCAGGTGGAAATGGAAGTGTAGACCACGACTGGTCGCACTTTGTCTTTGGTGCCTCAACAGACTTTGACCTCGGCAACAACCTTGCCTTCTGTCCCGGACTTTATTTCCAGGCATCGATGGATGATTCGGTCAATGATCATGATGAAACCTGGGTCAGCTTGAGCCTGAAGTACAAGTTCTAAAACTATCGGTTAGTTTCTAACTAAGCGGAGAAGACCGGTTCCGAAAAACCGGCCTTCTCCGTGTTTGCTTAGAGCTTATCCGGCAAGTCTTAAAGCGCCCGCTGTTCGATAAATTTAGCCGTCTCAATCAACGCATTCTTAGCCTGGCTTTCTTCCAGGTCTGTCAATGCATCAAGCCCCTTTGCAACGAATTCCTGCGCCCGTCTGTGTACATACTCAACACTGCCCGAACGTCCCAACATCTTTGCCAGTCCTTCCTTATCACATCCTGCATCCTTTTCGAAATGCCTCCCACGATTTACAAGAAATGAATTTATAACTTCATTTCTTTCTTTTTCGTCCACGACTCTTAGCAAATGTATCATCGCCAAAGTCAGCTTGTTGTTATCGATGTCGCTTCCATGCGTTTTGCCCGTCTTGCTTTCATCGCCGATTATATCCAGTAAATCATCGGTAATTTGAAATGCGATACCGGTATTCAGACCGAAATCAGCCAGTGAACGAACCTGCTTCTCGCCTGCACCGCCCAAAAGGCCGCCAAGCAAACAGCAGCTGCTGAAAAGAGCGGCACTCTTTTCGGTAATTATCTCGATATATTCCGATTCACTCAACCGCCAATTCTGCCTCTCAGCCACCTGCCTCAGCTCTCCCTCGCAGACCCGAACCGCCGTACCGGCAATGATATTAGCGATTTGCGGCCCTAACACGGCGCATATCCGAAAGGCCTTGCTTAATAAGAAATCACCCAATAACACAGCGGATTCGTTACCCCACAAACTATTGACTGTAGACAGCCCCCTTCGTTTTTGACCGCCGTCTATAACATCGTCGTGTAACAGGGTGGCATTGTGAATTAGCTCGAAAGTCGCCGCAGCACGAAGAGCATCATCTTTACTTTTTTGACTCTCTCCTGCCGCTGATTCCCCTGAGGTCACAGACTTTCCCGGTTGGCTGCTTCTCTCTGCATCTTTTACGCTTTTTGTGGTCGAACCCTTGGCAAATGTCCCATCACGCACAGCGCGATACGACAGCATAACAAGTCCGGGCCGAATCATTTTTCCGCTGCAAATATTTACATTTTTTAATAATCGACTAACCGACTTGGGTGCTTCGGCTAACTGCTCATCAATCAGCTTCTTTATTTGTCGCAATTCCAAATCAATGAGTCTAAAGAAAGGAACCATACTTTCTGGAAAATCGTCGTCCGCGCGTGCCTCCGAGCGATGTGAAGGGTCCGTATGTGCTGGTAACTGCATAGTGCTTAACAAAAATATCGTTTGGGGCTCTAAGTTATTAGTGTTGAGTTACAATCGCAAATCCCACGCTCATTACTTCTTTCCGTGAGCATATTTGTAGAATTTTTTTCTCAGCAGGCGGGTATAAGGGCCGGGCTTGCCGTCACCGATCCCCCTGCCGTCAATATCTACGATACCGATGACCTCGGCGGCTGTTCCCGTGAGGAAAAATTCATCGCAGGTATATAAATCAAACCTCGTAAGATCCTTTTCAACCACCTCAAGGTTTTCTACCTTCGCCAGTTTGATAACTACACCTCGCGTTATCCCTGACAGCAAACCGGCGGAATCCGGCGGTGTATAAATCACGCCGTCTTTAACAATAAATACATTATCCCCCGTCGCCTCGGCAACATATCCCGCGTGGTTATACATAATTGCCTCTGGCACGTTATTGTCTAAGGCTTCAATCTTGGCCATGATGTTATTGAGATAATTCAGGCTCTTGACCTGTGGTGGAAGCGACAGTGGATGACTGCGAACCGTCGTTGCGCTAATTACCTTCATCCCTTTCTCGTAAAGCTCTTCAGGATAAAGTTGAATATTGTCGGCTATGATAAACAGTCTGCCATTCTCACAAACGAACGGATTCAGCCCCAAAGTGCCCACTCCACGGGTAGCTACAAGCCGAATATAGCCGTCAATAACGCCGTTGGCTTCGGCAGTTTTTTCAACAGTCTTCGTAAGTTCGTCTTTACTCATCGGGATTACAAGCCGGATCACACCCGCCGATTCATAAAGCCGTTTTATGTGTGCTTCAAGCTCAAATATCCTGCCGCTGTAGATACGAATACCCTCAAAAACACCATCGCCGTAAAGCAGACCATGGTCGAAAACAGATATCCTGGCATCCGCCTCATCTACAAGTTTGTTATCAAGCCAAACTTTTAGTCCCATAATTCCACGTCTCACACATTATATCGTGCGTTTATTCCTTTTTACGATGAGCCATTATCTTTCACGCACGACGAATTTTACCATCAGCCAATATTACCGTATGCCCGGCCCTCTGCGCAACTCGTTCGTCGTGGCTGACCATCACAATAGTCTGGCCGGCCCGATTCAACGTTCCAAAGGCTTCTAAAATACCATCTCCTGTCGCAGAGTCAAGATTTCCTGTTGGCTCATCAGCCAAAAGAACGCTCGGCTCATTCATTAACGCTCTGCCGATAGCAACCCTCTGTCTCTCTCCGCCGGACAGCTGATACGGTTTATGACCAGCCCTTTCGCCCAAACCAAGCTGTTTAAGCAGCTCTTTGGCCCGATTCCTGGCCCTTCGGCGACAGCCAAACCACCCGAGCACGCCTTTGGAAACCATCGTCGGCAGATAAACATTTTCCAATACACTTAATTCGTCCAATAAATGATAAAACTGAAAAACAAAACCCACCATTTTGTTGCGGAACCTGTTTAATTCTCCGCCGCCATATCGGCTCAAATCCCGCCCCATATAAGCCACAACGCCTTTATCCGGCCTGTCAAGAGCGCCTAATATATGTAACAGCGTACTTTTACCGCTGCCCGAAGCCCCGACTATTGATACAAACTCACCTTTCTTTACACCAAAATCCACACCTTTGAGCACCTCTACTTCTGTTGCGCCCATCCGATAAGATTTATAAACTCCTTCGGCCTTTAATATAAAATCGCCTTTATCAATTTCCATCATAATTATTTCTCTGTGTCCTCTGTGTTCTCTGTGGCCAATATTTTAATTCTCTGCGGCCTCTGTGGCTAAAAATTCGCTCATAATTGGCTCACCTGCAATGTCTCTATCGGCCTTTGCTTCGCAGCCAGCCCGCACGGCAACAGCGCACCTGCCAAACACGCAGCTATCGCCGAAAGGATTATTACACATAAAACTTTCAAATCAATAATATTCGGAATATCGCCTATCGCATAAATCGTTCTGTCCCACAGAGGTTGAAAGCCAAACTTATCATAAAGCCACCCTTCTATCTCATTTATATGCACAAGAAAACGCCATCCTGCCAACACTCCTATAGCAGAACCTAAAAGTCCGACAAAAAAAGAAAACACCAAAAATAACAACATAACATTTGCATTTGAAACACCTATGCTCTTTAAGATACCTATGTCTTTACTTTTATGGCTGATAATCATATAGGAAACGACAAAGACAATGAAAACTGTTGTAATCCCCACAAGTGCAAACATCACGGTCATCATCGTCTGTTCCTTTTCCATTGCCGCGATAAAGGCACGCCGGTAATCTTTCCAGCTTTGCACTGTTACCTTCTGGAGCAAATCTGCAAGCCCCTGGTCGGCTTTTCCTTGGCTGAAACTTTGCCACAGCGATGCAACTCTTTCACAACCTGCCTGAAGTTTCACATCCGGCTTAAACTTTATATGGATAGCGTTTGCCCTCTTGGAGGGCCCGTCCATCCCGCACAGCATTTGGGCCTCGTCAAAAGGCAGATAAATCAGTGAGCCGTCCACTCTGGCCAATCCACTATGCGAATTATCGCTGTAGTGAAAAGTTTTTGTATTAACCAGCCCAGCTCCTGCTTTAGCAAGAGCGCCCTTGCTATTCAATGGAAAACAGCTTATCGCAAGACTTAATCCGGTCGGGCCGGCGTCGTAACTATATCTACCTTTCGCGTCACGCGACAGAACCAGGTCGATACCTATCACACAACCGGCAAGATTCGGGTCATAGGCCGGCTCAAATGCCTTCGAAACATCGTCTCTATGATGATACAGGCTCTGGCCGAAGCCCGTCGCCCTGCTGAAACTGACCGGCTCAACACCCATAATCTCAACGCCGACATTTCGTTCCGTACCCTCCGGGCTTACCAGCGCATAGCTCTTTATAACCGGCGAAACGCCTTCAATAATGTCCTCCTGCTCGAGCATCTTAATGAAATCTTCATAGTACACAAATCCCACAAGGGATTCGGTGCCGACAACACAGTCACCCGCAAAAAGATGATTTTTCTGCTTGAAATCTCTCACCAGACCCGTCATTACTGTCATTACCACAACAACAATAAAGACACAAAGGGCCACGGCAAGCACCGCAAAATACGCTATTCGGCGCTTATATAAATATCGTGCTGCTAAAATAAGTTTATACATAAATGATAAGCAAATTTTTAAAAACTCGTATTTCGAATTTCGTGCTGCGTATTGATCCTGCCCGCCCTTATTCGTAACGCAGAATGTCCACGGGTTTTGTCCTTGCAGCAACAATTGCCGGTATCAACGTTCCCGCAATCGCAGCTAATATAGCCGTCAATACAATAGTCGAAGCCCACGACCAGTTAACTTCATTGGGTATCTGGCTAAACATATAAACACTGCTCTTCCAGAGCTTCAATCCAAAAATTTTTCTTATACACTCCTCAATCGCATTTATATTCTTTGTAACAACATATCCCAACAATGCCCCGAAAATTGAGCCGATTACCCCTACACAAAATCCGAACGCAACAAAAATGAAACAGACGGAACCGCTTGACGCTCCATAGCTTTTTATTATCGCGATGTCCTTTTGCTTGAGTCTGACTATCATATAAAATATGCAGATTATCAGAAGTACCACACTGCAATCCACGACACCAAATATAAATAGCAAAATCCGCATTTGTTTTCGCAGCTCGGCAACATACCTGCTTTGCATCTCTTTGGCCGTGATGATAGTGGTCTGATTTATAAGATACGGGCTCCAGTTAAGCTGCTTGTCGGCAAAATCACCCCACACCCCCCGAATCTGTGCAAGAGCAGAATCGGTCTCGGCACCGACGGCAAGTTTAATTTGAACCTGGTTGGCAATTTGACCGTCTTCTTCGGGATATAGCTTTTTTTGCAGCTCTTCAATAGAAAGGTACACAAAACTCTTATCAAGCTCATACACTCCGGTAAATACAATATCTGCAATCCCCGCTTTTATTATCTTTCGTCTGACCTGGTCTCCCGACGCCGTCCCCGTAGTAAGAACAACTTCATCGCCTATCATCTCCTCAATCGCAGCAAAATCATATTTATCCGTCTGCTCATCCGGCTCCGCCAACACGCCTATACCCACAAACATCCCTGCTGTTTCCGCTTCACCGCCGAACTCAAAAGACGGCTCACCTGAAGATTTGCCCTGCTTAATCAGGGATTGTTGAAAACCCGTCACTTTGGCCTGTCGCCCCGGCTCAATCCCACGAACACTTACTGCCCGAACGTTACCTTTACCCAAATGCAATAAACCCTGAGCCGACAGCACTCCTGTTGCCGCCTCCACCGACCCAATTTGCTCCAGCCTTTCAATAAGCTGTGGATACTTTGAAAACCTCATCGGCGGCTCAAGAACAATATCGCCCATTGCCTTAACCGCACTCTGCTCGAAAACTGTGATAAAGCCGGTGAACAGACTCGAAACCGTTGTCAACAAGGTTACAACAAGAGCAACCGCCGCAATGCTCAACAATACGATTCTTTTCTTACGCAGGTATCGAAACCATAAAAAAAATATTAATTTAGATTGGCTATATTGTGCAAAGTAGGAAAATGAAGCAGGCCTCGTAAGGAACAAGACAAAAATGACATAAAAGATAACGTTGATAAATGGGCCTAGAGTAATGCTACCTTGACTAACCTGTGCCGTGATTGCGAAGGCAATATATATCGGTGTTAACCATAGAAACATCTGTAGGGCCCAGTTTCGCCCTTTGAGCATTCCCACGCCGATGAATACTATAATGATTGGAATGACACAAACTATGGCCAGTGCAAGTATAAGAACGGGAACTACACAACCTATGATCAATGCAAGAGAGTGTCTAAGCAGATTCGAATCTAAACCTACAAAAAATGCTATAACAAATACAGTAATTAATGGTATAAGAGCATAAATTATTAGTAAAAAGGAAATGACAGTAACACTAACAGGTCGTCGTAGACTTCCTTCTACGTGTTCTTCCGCGCTATCCATATTAGCTTGACTTTCGATTGAACCGAGCCCTTTTCTTAATGCTGCCTGACAATGCTTCAAAGCATATTGACTTATTCCTTCGTAGGCCTAAGAAGTGGAAACAACACTACGTCACGAATACTGGTAGCGCCGGTCAGGACCATTACCAGCCTGTCAATCCCGATACCCAATCCCCCCGCCGGCGGCATACCATATTTCAACGCCGTTATAAAATCTTCATCCATCTTCGCCATCGTTTCCGCCTGGCCGCGAAGCTGGATTCGAAAATTCTCCTCCTGAACCGCCGGGTCATTTAGCTCCGTATACGCATTGGCCATCTCCATCCTGGCTACAAATAACTCAAACCGTTCAGCATATTTCGGTTCGTCTTTCTTACGCCGGGTCAAAGGACACAACGACGAAGGATAATCAATCACAAAAGTCGGATTAATAAGATTGTCCTCGACCGTTGCCTCGAATACTTCATTGATAACTACAACATCGTCCATGCCCGCCTCATCAAATCCAAGCCCTCTCGCCTTTGCCCGGACAGCCTCAACATCATCAATATCACAGCCGCTATGCTCTTTCAGCAGTTCCGCATACCGTGCCCGCCGCCACGGCCGTGTATAATCAATTGTCACCTCTCTGAATTCTACCTGCATCCCGCTGCAGTTCCTCTCCACTAACAAACAAATTATCTCCTCCGTCAATTCCATCATCACGTTGTAATCGGCGTAGGCCTGGTACAGTTCCAGCATCGTAAATTCCGGATTGTGCTCTCTGCTCAGGCCTTCGTTGCGGAAATTGCGGTTTATCTCAAAGACCTTTTCCATACCCCCCACAAGAAGCCTTTTCAGAAACAGCTCCGGCGCAATTCGCAAAAACAAATCCAAATCCAGTGTATTATGATGTGTCACAAAAGGCTTGGCTGCCGCTCCACCGGCTATAGTCTGCATCATCGGCGTCTCAACTTCCAGAAAGCCCCGCTTACAAAGAAACTCGCGAATCGTAGCCACGATAATACTGCGCTTCTTAAACCGCTCCATTACTTCCGGATTCGCCCACAAATCCACATATCTTTGCCTGTAACGCAGGTCAATATCGCTCAATCCGTGAAATTTCTCAGGTGGAGGTAAAAGCGATTTGCTCAATAAAGTAATATTATCGGCCCATACGGTAATCTCTCCGGTCCTGGTCTTTCCCAATTGGCCGGCCGCTCCAATCACATCGCCAAGCTCAAGTAATTTGGCAAGCGGCCATCCCGACGAATCGGAACCGAGAAGCTTCTTGCTCAATCCCACCTGGATAGTTCCGCTCCAGTCCCGAAGAGTCATAAAAATCAGCTTCCCGATATCCCTGAGCAATACAATCCTGCCGGCACTTGTGGCCTTGCCTTCCTCGCCGGAGATGATATGACCATTCTCGAGCTCACTTAAACAGGGCCTGTTTTTAATGCTCTGGGCAGACTCAGTATCATCGTACCTATACCCATAAGGCTCGATGCCTAATTCTCTAATCCGGCTCAGCTTCTCCCGCCTTTGCCGCTCAAAACGGTCTCGACCTTCTGAGCGTACCGGCCCATTGCCTCCTGTACCTTCCTTGTTCGTCAAATCCGAATACTCCTAAGCCGACATTTTAAGAACCGCTCCCACTCGAAACTCGCGAGCCGGCCTGAATCAATTTGCTCTTAATAACTAATAATCCAACCGCCAACTGAGGGTCTGACGCAAGCGTCTCTTCGGCACTATATTTCTTCAATACCGCATTGCTCGCATCACGGCCGGCCTGAACCAACACATTATTATCCCGCTGAATCTCGCTCATCTTTCTGACCTCATCGCTTCTCAACTTGACTTCGATATCCGGCCCGACACCCCAATCTGTTCGACCTTCTTTCTTCGTCGCTTCCTTGCTTTCAACTCTCTTGCCGGATGGTAAATGATAATACGACATCGTGTATTTGAGCTGCGCTCCGCCGGGAGGATATGTTATCCCCTGCACCCTCCCCTTTCCGTGCGTCCTTTCTCCAACAAGAATCGCACGCTCATGCCGCTCGTCTGCAAGTGCGCCCGCCACTATCTCGGAAGCGCTCGCCGAGTAGGAATTTATCAGCACGACGAGTGGATAATTTGGATGTGTCCTTTCCTTACGTGCCGATATATAAGTCCACAGCCCGCGAGGACGCGTGCTTACTATCAATCCTTCCTCGATAAACTTGTCGGTTACTTCCACAGCGCTGTCCAGAAATCCGCCGCTGTTGAATCGCAAATCCAAAATCAATCCACGCATCCCTTTCGCCTCAAGTCCCAATAGAACCTTTTCCAGAGCATCGGCGGTTTCCCCGGAAAAGCTGGTAATACGAACATAACCGATTTTGTTCTCCTCATCTATCATATACAGGCGTTTGCCTACTGCCGTCCTCTGCCAGCCGCGGATTGTTGGAACAACTATTCTGGCTCTGGTTATGGTTATATCCCGTCTTTTCTCTTCCCCGAGCCTTTTTATCGTCAATACTACCTTCGTACCTGCAGGACCTGTAATCGTCCGAACCGCACACGTAAGGGACATATCTTTTGTCTCTACCCCATCCACCAGCTCTATCACATCACCGGCATCGAGACCCGCGTTATACGCCGGCGTATCAGGCAGAAGGCTTGCAACCGTCAGTTGCCCCTGCTGCTTCGAAATCTCGATTCCTATACCCGTAAATTGATTGGTCATCATCTTTTCAAATTCCTGCACCTGCCTCGGCCAAACTATAACAGTATAAGGGTCAAGGGCACTCAATGCAGCCTCTGCGAACTGTGCAATCAATACAGGCTCCGGCAATTGAGCGGTTACCTTGTTTAATGACAGAACCTTGTCAAAAACATCTATGAACTTGCTCTTATCCACGCCCGTCGGCGACTTTTCAACTTCATCTAAAATCGCCGCCAGACTCACCGACCAGGCCGAAAGCTGTTCTTTCTCAGGCGGCGAAAAACGCTCTTCGGAAGTCTCTCCCGGCGAGACCGTACTAAGGCTCTTCGATATCTCCGAAAACGATAACGCCATTACTTCACCAAGGAGCTTGCATTGACGAATGGCTTTCACCACCATTTGGCGGTAATCAATAATGCTGACGTAATGACGTGCAAGCGCTTCAACCGCCCACACAAACGAGTCCTTCTTCACACCTGTATAACGCTCCGAGCGGCTCTCACATGGGCTGTCTTGAAAAGACGCAACGATAGTGGCCTTGTCCAAAAGCTGTTCGGAATGGTCCGAATACTGGTCATTGTTTGGGTCAATTGCCGTCAGCCAGGAGTAGCAGGCTGCGTATGCCTCAAGCCATTTGCCCTTTGACTCGAATTCATTTGCCTTTTCTACCGTCCTTTGAAAAACCTGCTTCACAAAAGCATTAGAAAGAAGCTGCTCTCTCTGCGAATCATCTGCAAACTCGACTACTTTGTTAATAATCCCAAGAATTTTGGATATATCATTAACATCATTTACCTCATTTATGTCATTGACATCCGTCTGCGACCGGGACTTGCCCAGCTCAGCCATCTGCTCCTTATATGCCGCCTCCCGAGCCGACTGACGCCGAAGATTGATTAACTCATATTCCTCGATAATATTTGCCAGCTGGCCAAGTCGTGAACTCTCCGCCAATACCTTGTCGGCAGCGTCAAACTTGCCCTGGCAAATCAGCTCACAAGCTGCGTTGACAGCGATCGTTTCCGCCGACTCCGATTTCGGGGCCTCAGAAATGTTCTGTTCAGTTGAGTCTGCTTTTAGAACTACAGCGGAGGCTGGCAGGACAAAAAACACACACGAAAAAAATACCAAAAAACAGCTCAATCCAATCAAATATATTTTTTTAGTCTGCAAATCTACGGTCTCCATTCTTCACCCCAAAGCACCAAAAACGTCGATTCTTCGGCTCTCTGTGTGGGGTAAATCCGCCAATAAGTGTGGCGGATAAATTTCTACTATTTTATTTTCACCGGCACTCAGCCGCCTTGCCGGCACAACCTAAAACGTGCAGCTTATGCTTGACCATTGCCTTAATCGCTTCTCTACCCGGACCAAGGTATTTACGAGGGTCAAACTCACTTGGTTTTTCGGCAAAAACCTGCCGTATCTTTGCCGTTAATGCCAGACGAAGGTCCGTATCGATATTGACCTTGCACATCCCCATTTTTGCCGCCCTGCTGACCATCTCCTCCGGTACACCCATTGCATTCGGCATCTGGCCGCCGTATTTGTTGATAAGGTCCACGAATTCCTTCAGGACGCTGCTTGAACCATGCATAACAAGCGGAAAACCAGGCAGCCGTTTTTGAATCTCCTCTATCACGTCGAAAGCAAGCTTTGGCTCGGTCTTGAACTTGTAGGCGCCATGACTTGTTCCGCAGGCAATAGCTAACGAGTCGCAGCCGCTCTTCTCAACGAATTCCTGCACCTGGTCAGGGTCCGCCACGTGCTTGCTCACATCATCAACTCCTACCCCTACCACATCCTCTTCTAAGCCGCCCAACTGGCCCAGCTCAGCCTCTACAACAACGTCCCGGGGGTGTGCATACTCGACAACCTGCTTCGTGATTCTGATGTTTTCCTCGAACGGCTGTTTCGACGCATCTATCATCACCGATGTAAAGCCCGCATCCACGAATTGTTTACACGTCTCAAGATTGTCCCCATGGTCCAGGTTGATTGCGATTGGAATGTCCGGATTCTCCTCAACCACAACATCAATGATGGCCCTCAAATAGCTCATACTCGCATACTCACGTCCCCCTCGCGATACCTGCAGGATAAGCGGAGCCTTCTCTTCAGCCACACCTTCTATAATACCCTGCGTAATCTCCATATTGTTTACGTTAAACGCACCGACCGCATAGCCATTTTTATAAGCCATCTCAAACATCTTTTTAGTATTAACCAACGCCATAAAAATCTCCTTAAATTACCTTATTTTCTTTCAAAATACCTTCATCCTTAATAACGTATCGGACCTCCCTGGCCCATATATCTTTTCGGCCCAATCCCAAGCTCGGCAACACCTTCCGGCCAGACACTGAATATCACCGCCTGGCGGTCCATCGACTCATCCACCCTGAACGTAAAGCCATAACACAGACGGTGGTAACGTCTTACAAGTGTTATCTCGCTTCGGATATTCGCTCCATAGTCAAAATCATACTGCTGTGAAAATATAACTGTATATCGCGGGTCAAGCACATAGCTGGCCGCAAAAGTAAAGGCATTCGAGCCTTCTTCGCCGTAGCCGTTATCAATACGCCTCAGATATCTGCTGCCTATATAATAACTCAAATTCGGCCAACGCATGCGAGAAAAACCAACATTTAATTGCTGAACAACACCGCTCTGCATATCGTAATTCATATCACTCAAAAATGCCGTCGTATCGCTCACATTCCAGATATAGTTGGCCCCGAAATAATTACGTCTCGGCCCGAACATATCGCTGCTGCGCCTGTCCTGGGCCGGTACTACCGATTGCCCAAATCTCCTGCTGAATCTATTAACCAGCGGTATAAAAGGCCTGTTCCAGATGAACTGGTCTGCTCCCGCAGAGCTGTCACCGGAGTTCTGAAGCCACGTAACATCCATATCAAGCCGCATCCAATCGGTCGTCCGCTGCTTATCGGCAGGACCACGCTTCGTTTGCAGACGCTGCGTTACACCTACGTTCAAAATATCACGCTGTTCGGCAACCGAATCGCTCTCGGTAAAACCCACAGCCGTAACACGCGGCTCTATGATATGCCGCAATCCATTCAAATCCCACAGCCGGGATTTCACATCAGGATAGACCTTCCACATCGGCAGCGGGAAAATACGAGCGCCTGCTTCACCTATCCAGATAGTATCTTCTCTGCCCCCTGGTCCTCCATCAATATCCGTGTAGAATCCGCCGCCGTCCTCAAAGGCAGCCGTGCCGGCCACAAAGGGCACAACCTTTGCGAATCCCAGCGTCATCGGCATATCGAGCTCGGCCCGCTCCGACATAAACGTATAAAACTGCTCTGAAACTGTCGATGTGCTGCCCGAAGCCAGACGTTGACGGAACCGGCTGACCTGACTATCGCTGTAAAATGTAAACTTATCGTCAAAAAGCGACTGGCCCGTCCAGTGAAATTCCACGCTCGGCAGCTCTTCCAGCTTATCAGAAAAATCGTTTATCCTCACCTTACCCAAAAAGGCAAGGCCCCAGTTGTCCTCGATACGTTTCAAATGAACCAGTGTCTCCTGCTCCTTGCCCACATCATACTCGCTGCGATAATATCCCTCTAAGAAATTCTCGTCCGATATATAACTGACCTCGCTGGTAAGCTGCCAGTCGTAAGGCAGAAACTGCCTGTGCTGCCAGAGAAACCGGCCGCGAAGCTCTCGTGGCGGCTCAAGGTCTCTCCGCGTGCTGTGCCTGCCAAGCCTGTCCTCACCATGGTCGCGGATAACATACCCCAAAAGCCTGCCGAAATAATCCTCCTGAGCATAATCAATCTCTGCACCGCTGCCAAAGCCCCGCTTGCTGTAATAGTCCAGGGCAAGAGTGCTGTCCGTACCCTCCGTTTCCCGCAGGCCAAGCAGCCGCGCAAGGTACCATCTTGTCTCAACCGATGTGCCCCAGACATTATCATGGCCGACACGCATGCTTTTGACCGGAACATCAGGTCTTTGCAGGTTACTACGCAAAAAAGGCCAGTAGAAAAACGTCGTATCTTCAACCTTAAAACGAACATCATGCATTTCAACATCATAACTGCTGTCGCCGAGCTTGCCGGTCCGCTCATCAATGGGCGTTGCATCTATAATAATCACGCTCGATGCGTTAAGTGAAATCTGCGGCTGGTAAAATTCGCTGCTGGTCAAAGTGATATCTTCCGCTGCAAACTTATTTTCCGCCAATTGCCGCAGCTTCTCCGCCCTGACATAAATTGGAATGCCGCGGGAGACATCGAAATTCCTCATCACCGCCTTTACTGCGAGCGCCTTGTTCTGTCCGAAATCGTAGTAAATCTCCTCAGCCCGTACAGTCCGCTGACCGGAAGTCATCACAACGTCTCCGGACAGATAAACCGCCTTTATATTTTCGCCAATCACGCTTTTTGGCCCAGCTATCGGGGCGCGGGATGTCGGCTCTTCGACATACCATACAACTGCGTTATCAGCCTGCAATTCCAGCAGCCCGCCTTCTTCATCCTGTTTCTGCGACAGATAGAACCTGCCTATCACCGTCATCACATCTTCGCCCTCCTCCGTCCGTGCGGCCTCCATCTTAAGCGCTGCGTCCCCCGCAGGTTGTATATTGACCGGATACCTGAAACGGACCTCTTTCTTCCCCGGCTCGATAACTTCAACCGCTCCATTCGCTCCTCCCGTCTCCGCCGGCAGTCCAGTCCCCACATCTGCCGGCGCAGACGTCAAGAGGGGGACCAGCCCAAACTTTAGCCCGGAGAACTCACCTGAAGCGATTGCCTGTTGGTAAAGCTCTAATCCGCGAGGGTCGCCGGTCTCTCTTTTTTCCGCCGTAACAAATACCCCACCGCCAACCTCACACCGAACAACCATTGACCGGCCCTGCTCAATTACCTTTTCGCTTAAACCGCTGCTCCTGGCACTTTTACCTTTTTTAACCGACACATCACCCTGCAAATAAACCTTCGCCTGATAATCAGTGCGAATCCTGCCGAGAGATTTGCTTTTCTTTTCTTTAAGCCATACCACGGCACTATCACTGAAAAACCGATTAGCCCCAATCGACATCGAAAACTCGCCCTCAAAAAGCAGAATATGCTCACCTTCGCTTTTTCCTCCCGAATCAGCGCTCACAATCTTCTGCCCTTTCAGGTACAAATCCTCGCCGACCCATTTGCCGTAATCCAGTCCGCCAAGGCGGAAGCGGACTGCCCCATCTCGGTCAGCCGGAAAAGCCGCCGCCGGCAGCAAAACCGCCATCAAGCAAATAACCAGAGCATATAGCCGTTTCTTTCCCATACACACGTTCCACTAATACGCATCTCGTACAGTGCGCTCTGTTGGTTCTCGCGCAATACGCTTCACGCACGACGCATCGACGAAATTATAGCCAATTTTTTCCCCAAAGCCAGCAAAAACCAACTTAATAATACAGGCAGCTTGATTTATCTTAAATTGTTTTGTAAAAGCTACTTTTTCAATACGATTATGACATACACAATACGAAATGGGAATTTATGGCCAAAAATGAACGTTCCATATATCAGAAAGAAGTCATCTCAAGGTATTATGAAAACCTTGACACGATAATGCTCGGCAAACTCGGCGAGATGGTCACCGATCTCTATTTGGCCGACACTCCCGCCAAAAAGGATAGGTTCTGGCAAAGGGCACACAAGGCTATGGTCAAGCTCAAAGTTCCTCCCGCAATCATCGACCACATTATGCAAAAAAGGGACGTGGAAATCCTCGCCAAAAACCTCCAGGACTGGCTCGCCAACAAAAAGAAAAAATAAAAACCTTCCAGCCCACAAGATCTAAAAATCCCCTCTATTTCAGTAAAATTCAACTATCCGCTTAGATGTTCGTCCTTGCTTTCCGGCAGGTATTCTGATATACTATACACAGGTACAGAAAGGCCAGAGGCTATCAAACAAACCGCTTTTCCATTTTTACTTTTAGGCGGATAAATATGGCTGAAGGATACCCGGACACCGCAAAAGTCTACGCAACCGAGAAGCTCGGCAAGTTGAGCATTCGCGATATGCTCGCTTATGTCGAGGAGCACGGCGTTATGCGGGTCTCAGACCTGCACATCAAAGTCGGCACACCGCCTGCATATCGTATCGACGGCAACCTCGTTAAGCTCAAAGGCATAACGGTAACACCCGAAATCGCAGCCAAGCTCATCTATCCGCTGCTTTCCGACGAAAACCTGCGCAAGTTCAACAGCCAATTCAGCGTGGACTGCTCTTACAGAGTCGGCCAACTGCAGTTTCGTATCAATGTCTTTCGGGAAAACGACGGCATCTGCGCCGCCATCCGCGCCTTATCGATGGACATCCCAAAAGTCGAGGACATCGGCTTCCCAAACGACGTCTGGAAGGACATCGTCAACCGCAAGCAGGGCCTGGTTTTAATGACAGGCATCACGGGTGCCGGCAAATCCACTACCATCGCCTCCGTCATCGACTGCATCAGCGAAAAACACGCCTGCCGAATTATTTCCATCGAAGACCCCATCGAGTACCTCTTTCAACAAAAATACGCCCTCATCTCACAACGCGAGGTCGGAAGAGATGTCAAATCATTCGTCGAAGGTTTGAGGGCGCTTCTCCGCGAGGACCCCGACATCGTATTTGTCGGCGAAATGCGCGACCCCGAAACGAT
>Ga0315549_1001691_pt1 | contig 22348 bp, 15 predicted proteins | sample SalMarSW160200MG_FD_203101 | JGI IMG/M metagenome (GOLD analysis project Ga0315549, IMG submission 203101) | Salt marsh sediment microbial communities from the Plum Island Ecosystem LTER, Massachusetts, United States - Salt Marsh Sediment SW1601-200 ... | reverse complement strand
ATGTTGAAAAAAAAAAATGTGGACATTTGCGCTTCCTTACAAAAATAAGAAATGGAGGTATATCTATTAGTCACTTTTCCATTAAAATAAAATTGATCCATAGATGCATATTTAAATAGTGCATCTGTGGCCTTTAAAGGCTACTTCGGATATTTGGTGTAAATTAATCATTTTATTGAACTCTATATTAAATTTTATAGAAAAATTCAATAATAAGAAATCTTAATTGGTACACCTCAAATAATTGCTAAAATAATAATCCATTATTCTTAAAAATTTAGAATATCTTCTAAAATATTTATGAATTAGGAATTATCTTTACGTAGGATAGACTTATTTAGGTTCTAATATGGGAGGGCGGCGGGGATAACATTTAAATAGATGGAAATGTTCTAGATAAATAATGCAGAATTTAGAATTATGGTTTAACAAAGCAAGATTACCTATTGAAGTCGAAAAAAGACCTTTAAGTTCCGTTAGAGGTGCTGTAAATAATAATGATATCTTTCAAATGTCAATACTTACTCAAGGAAAAAAAAAGATAAAAGAATACTTTAGAATATTCAAAGGTCATAAAGAAAGTATTGTACAAGTTATTGACGTAGATTCCAATAAACAACAATTGATCTTGTTGGTAAAAGAACCTGAGAGGAAATATATGGTTAAAAGATGGGATTTCGATAAAAGAGAGTATATCGAAGAACTTCAAAAAACTCCTGATAGTATTAGAAAATATTTATGTGGATTTGATGAAAAGCATCTTTTTATTGCCGAATTACCTAAATCTGCAATTCCAATTAAAAATGTTAAAGATGCTCATAGAATTTTAAAACCACAAAAAATGACTAAAAAGGATAAGAATTTAAATAGAACTAAAAGACAAGGTGAATGGTTTTTTATTCCTACGACTCATAGTGAACAAGATTTTATAAATGAAAATTATATAAATATTGAAAAGAAAAAGAGAATTGGTTCTGGACCAGGAAATCACCATATAGCTGATCAAATATTAAAAATTGAAGATAAGGTATTTGTAAATGGAAAAATAAATCATATAGAACATAAGATATTAAAATTACACGGTTGGTATAGAGTTATTAGAAATAATGAAACAAGAGCATCATCCACGAGCTCAAATTTACTAAGAAATGGAATAAAATGGATTGATTAAACCATTTTCTCAATAAAATGATAATAATATCATAATAATCAAAATCGAGGTGTCTAATCCATGAAGGATTAGCATGTCAATAAAAGCAAACAAACAGAAAATAAAAAAAGGGAAATACGCACGAAACAGAATAAGTAGAAAAATTTTACATACAAGAAAGATAAGAAAGAAGATTTTTAAAAATCGAGGTTGGAAACTTGCATATCCTGAATATTTTCAGGTTATTGATGATTATCCTTATATCACTCGAAGAAATACAGAAGAAGAAAAATCTTTAATAAAGGAAAAAGAAATACTTTCTACTTAAAAAGAAATAGAATCAGTAATTCAAAAATTGTTGTAAGATTTTCAGAATTCTCCTAAAAATTCCCTAGTATATCTAAATATTATTTAAAATTTTTTTTTTTTTACTTATTGATAAAATAGAGATATCTATTTGAGATTTTTTTCTTTAAAATAATATCAAATTCTACTAATTTTTTAAGGTATTTTTTAACTGTGTTTAAATGCATATTAAGGTTTGTTGATATTTCAGACTTATTAAGACCATCAGCTCCATTTTCATCAAAATAATCAAGAATTTGTTTTGCTTTATCATTTGAGAGATAAAAAGCTTTTTCAACTTCTAATGGATCTATTGATATTTCATGATACACCAAATGATTATCAATTCTGAATTCATTTATTATAGAAAATTTAATTAACATTTCAAGATGCCAAGTAGCAGATTGCCGACCGATATTAAATTCTTGTAATATTTTTGAATAATAAACACCTGGATTACTCTTAATATAATTATATATTTTTTTCCTAAGAGGCGGGCGCTCTAATACATTGATTTTTGTTAATTTTGAACCTTCAACAATTAAATTCTGTTTGAATAAGGATTTAAGGATTATTAAAATTCCATCTTCATTTAGGTTTGTTTCAGTTTTGATAACTCTAGACTTGATATAGGGAATCAGTTTTTTAAGTTCTATATATCTATTCTTATTTAGATATTCTATAATATAGTCTAAAACTGTATCTTCATATTCTTTTATATCAAGTGCCATAATACATTCTATATTCCTAGTTGTCAATTTCGGATAATATTATACTTATATTAATTATAGATATATTTTATATTTAATTTGAAATTGTTATTTTAATTTGTAATATGATATATATTAAATTGTATAGATTAATATAAATTAACTTAATCGGATTTCCATTGTTATTTTAATAAAATTTTATATATAAAAATATTATTGTGATTGTTTTTTCATTTTTTTTAGAAATTGTATTCTTTCTTTTGGAGTAAGACTTAGCATGTCTTTAACAAATTCTTTTTTCTCTTCTTCATCCAATTCTAATTCTTTTAACTCATCATAAAAGTTTTTATCAAAGAATGTTAAATTTATATTTTTTGATTGATCAATTGTTTCTAATGGATTTTTACTTTCAAAAATCTTCTGAATATCTTCCTCGATTTGACTATATTGGAGGATTTTTTCATCCACATTATCAATTTTAGGTTCTTCTGATCTTTCTAGCATTTTCTCTATTATATCAAATCTTTCTTTTGGTGTTAAACCTATCATATCTTCAATAAATAATTGTTTTTCACTTTCATTTAATTCTAATTTTCTCACTTTTTTATAAAAATCTTTATCAAAAAATGTTAAATTCATATCTGATTGAGTAAATTTCTCCATAATTTTCTCACTTTTAAAAATATTGTTCAAATTAGAATTGAATATTTGAATAATATCATTTGTTTCTGCTTTTATTAAAGCTTTTTTTTGTTTTTTATTTTTAAATAAGATTGGGATTGGTTTACCGCATACTATACATCCCACGTTTTTTTCAGCTAAAGTAAATGCACATTTCACACAAAATTTTGTATGACATTCATAACATTCATATCCTGGACCATCAAAGCTCTCTTTATGCATTGCACATTGATCAACAAAATCCTGACATTTCTCATCCATGAATTTTTGGATTATCTTTTCACTATATTCATGAGCTAAGCTCTCACTTTCATCAATCGTGGGAATTTCTTGAGGAATTGGACTTAATTTACTAAGATCTATTTTTAGTTGAGATCTCTGACTTTTTCTGATTTTAATATATTTATTTAGATATTTTCTTTTAATATAAGCCTTAGTTATCCTATCTTTTTGTTTTTCTTTTTTCTGACTTTTTCTTTTGATTTCATAATTAATTATTAGATATGTTGAAGGTATTGAAACACCTGCAACACTCAATATAATAATCGTTATTAATACAATATCTATACTTGATGGATTATTAAAAGTTATAAAAATGGAGAAAATTCTTTCTTCTGATGAGAGAGTAGTGCCATTTAGTAAGGTACCAAATATTTGGATAGAATGTTTTCCATTTTCGATTGGTAAAGGAATAGTTAAATTCCCTGTTATTGTTTTATTCATTTCCCCATCTATAGAATATCCAGTCCAAGTTAACAATGTAGTATTTATATAACTATAACTAAATAATAACCCTTCATTAAGATTTTCTCCATAATTATAATTTGGATCCCAAACATATCCAAAAGCATCCCAATAAGATTCTATTCCATGACTTTGAATTGAGGTTTCAAAATAAATTTCATCTATAGTCCTTCCATTAAAATTATTTTCAAAATCAATATTATCTAAATAAACGATTTCTGTACCATCTTTTGTCTTTATAACCCATATAAATTTTCCCATTTCTGCATTACAATCGAATAAAACTTTATGATGGTACCAAATATTAGCTTTTGTATTTGCGATTAATTGCCAAGCAGTACCATCAAAATAATTTAAGGTTCCATTATGATGGTTAATTTGTATTTGAAATGCTATAGTATCATCTGAAGCTCTAAATTGCATAATTTGTTGTCTTATCGTAGAACCACTAACATTATTATTATAACAATTATAAAACTCAAGAGTTCCATAAGATTGGGGAGTATCTAAATAATGGACCGCCCATGTATTGTTTGATGGATTTAAATCACTTATTTTTAAATAATTTCTATGTCCAAAAAGTTCATCTTCAATTATTTTAATATCTGTATTAGATCCCGCGCTATAGTATTCATTAATAAAATCTATGTCTAATCCATTTGTTCCATCTTCATGATTTTCAAATCCATATGTTCCGGGAAAGTATCCTCTATCCGGTTTATTATATGTTTTATTTTCAGGAGTTAGTATGATTAAATTGGAATTACTTGAATTAAGGAATTTATTGTTATACGATTCTTTAAATTCTTGATTTATATTTAATTCTATAATTCTGAATGAAGAAATTGAAATTATGATTAATATCAAAAAACTCAAGTATAATCTTGATCTATGGTTGTTTTTTTTTTTTAAATAGCAAATCCTATTATACACATTTAAAAATTGTCATTTAAAACTAATAAAATTAATTGGGACAACTTTGAATATTCATTTTCTCAAAAAGTATTTTATATTAATTAAATTATAGAAAGTCGATTTTTTGATTAAAATTTTAACGATATACTTAAATCAGAAGAAAAATAAAAATATTTCAAATTATTATTTTTGAATTTCGTTTAATTATCCATGTAATAAACCATATAATGATAGAAGATATTGTAATAAGGATGATTATATTATATCCGGGTATTATCACTTCGGTATCTTTATATTTTACATGTATGATTACAGAATGGTTAGAAGATTTCCCTGACGAATCTGTAGCTATTATAGTATAATTAAAATATCCTTGTTTGGATGTATCCACCTTAATTGTAATTATCTCATTATTATTGAATACTCCCATACTTTCTACTTGATTATCTTTTAATATAATATAAGATCCTCCATTTTCTTCCAGTAAAGTCCACTGTATCTCACATATACTATTTCGTTCTATTTCTATAGTAAAATCTATTCCAATGATATTTGGAGTTGTTGTATCAATTATGAAATGTCGTATATTAGAAGCATAATAAGTTCCTGATGTTTTATTCCCAAATATCTGAATGATATGTGGACCATCTTGTGGCATTGGGATTGTTGTATTTCCTGATATTGTTCTATTTGTCTTTCCATCTAAGGAATAACCCATCCAATCTAACTGAGTTGTATTTGTAAAACTAAGGAATAGTCCTTCATTTAAATTATCTCCAAGATTATAGTTTGGATCCCATGAATATCCGATAGCATCAATTAATTCTTTTCCAATACTATATTCTGTATATCCATAACCTAATTCGAGATAAGCTAATGAATCAAAATCGTTAGGATTGCCTTGATAAATCAACTCCTCACCATGAGCAATAGATACATCCACTCCATTAATATACAACTTATAGTAGATATCATCACAATCCCAAGAAATTCTAATATGATGCCATGTTAATGCTGAATATGTAGCACCATTGATATCTATCCATGCTTGTCCATTAAAATACTCCCATCCTCCATCACTACCATATTGTACTTTAATTCCATTATCACCGCCCTGTGGAGCAGTTACCATGATAGATCCCGCATGAGTTGTTTGGTAGGGATACAACCAAAATTCGATAGTTCCATTATTTACAGTTGTATTGAAATCATTTTGAATTTGTAATTTTGCAGTTGCACTACCTTCATACATTTCTAAACAGATTTGATGATCTTCTGATTCATAAGTTCTTGCATATACTGTACCATAAGTATAATACAATCTATTAATAAATGAAATCGCAGTTCCTTCAACTCCTACTATCTCATTATCAAATCCATACGTACTCGGATAATAACCTGCCATTGGTCCTGTGTATGTTATTTCTTCCGGAGTAATAAGCTCAATATCTCCTACTCTTACAGTAAATTGTCGTATATCTGAAGCGTAATACGTTCCAGAAGTATTGTTCCCAAAAACCTGAATGGTATGTGATCCATCCGCAGGCATTGGGATTGTTGTATTACCTAAAATCGTTTTATTAGCTTGTCCATCTAAAGAATATCCCATCCAATCTAACTGTGTTGTGTTTGTAAAACTAAGTAATAATCCTTCTTTAAGATTATCACCAATATTGTAATTACTATCAGACGAGACACTAAAAGCATCAAAATAAACTACACCTTCCCATCCTGTATTTGTACCCATTCTAATTTTATTTACATTTCCAACATTATTGTAGATATCTACATCAATCAAAACAACTTCATTATTTAATGTAAAATTAGCTATATCATTTACCAAATCAAAATCAACTCTTACATGAATCCATTCATCATCCTGATAATATTCTTCGGGAAGCTCAATCCATCCTGATGATGTTCTCCATTGCCATAGTCCATTATTAGCTGGATCAACTCCAAAGTCGATTTTAATATCTTCATTTTCCCGTATTTGAAACTCACAACTAGTTGTCCCACTGGCTTTTAGAAACCAGAATTCTAAAGTACTCTTTGTTGTTGTTGAAAAATTTACTTCACAAGTAGCAGCATGACTTGTCCATCCTGAATCCGAATATCCATCATATAATCTTAAGACTTTATTATGCCCTTTATATTCTGGTTCAATAGTAACTTCACAATAAGTAGGATCTGTAGTAATATCATCCCAACCACTAGGAAAAGCACCATTATTATCATTTTCAAATCCATAGGTCCCGGGATAATAACCCTCATCTGGTTCTGAATATATTATATCTTCAGGTGTAATTATTTCAATAATTCCCGTTTTAATGATAAATTGTCTTATATCAGAAGTATAATAAGTTCCTGAAGTAGTATTACCAAATACTTGTATATTGTGTCGCCCCTCTGCGGGCATTGGAATTGTTATATTTCCTGAAATAGTTCGATTAGCTTGACCATCTAAAGAATAACCCATCCATTTAAATGGTAATGATGTTGTATAACTAAGTAATAATCCTTCATTTAAATTATCCCCCTCTGAATAATAAGGATTTCTACTTGGAATTCCAAAAGCATCAATATATGACTCACAAGGCTCGCCTAACGATGTACTCCCAACTACAATCCTGTCTGGACCAACAATAGATAAATTTTGATAAGGTATATTATTCCCAATTATTAAATCATTAATATAAAGATCATACATATTTGCTGAATCATCAGTAACTATTTTAATATGGTACCAATTTTCTGCTATAAATATTCCATCTGCAATTAAATTATATTTACCAGAATAATAACATTCGAGATCTCCATAATTCCATCCGAATCTTATATTGACAAGTTCATTTGTTCCTTCACAAGTATATATAATCACTGAAGAAAAAGGGCCTATAGTAGCAGGAAGATAATAAAACTCAATTATGTCATCTTCTTCTGAAACATTTTCAAAAAAATGTGTTAATGATAAAGATTTAAAATCATCAGTAATGTTTAAGCATAAAACATTATTATGGAAATTATAAGATGCTACTTTGGATATTGAAGAATTCTTTGTTGCATAATATAAACTAAAAAAATCAAAATCTCTACCTATGTAATGACCTTCCATTGGTTCTGTATAAACCTTAGATTCTGGAGTGTTTAAATTAATTGGATGATAATCTATTGTAAAATAATTTATATTTGATTGTACTATTTCTCCCCATGAGTTGTTTCCAAATATTTGAATGAAATGTAATCCATTTGAGGGTAAAGGAATTGTAGTGTTTCCTTTAAGTGTTATTATTGTTCGATTTGGTTGACCATCTAAAGAATACTTTATCCAATAAAAACTCATACTACTTGTCATTATTAATCCTAGTCCTTCATTTAAATAGTTGAATTCAGTAAAACCAAGATCCCAACTAAAACTAAGAGCATCATAATAAATACTATAATTAATTATATTATCATTAGCAGTTACCATTCTAAAGTGTATTGGATTATAATCTAGACTATTGTTATAAGTTAAAACACCTGAAGATATATCATCAATTACAATACTCCATTGATTATCATTCAATCCTTTCCAATTACTTCCATCACTACACCAATCTATTTGTATTGGATACCAATGATTTAATATTGGATCATGGACATTTGGAACTGTAATATAAGAATTATTATCAACACATTTCCATTCTCCATCTTTAATACAAAGATTAAATAAAATTAAAGAAATGTTATAAAATCCTTCAAAAATTCTTGTTTTACCTGAAAGAGAATTTTCAATTCTAAACCAAAAAGTACAAGATCCATGTCCCTTTAAATTTCCATCACTGTATTGCATTACCATTGTATCCTCTGAGCTATTATCTTCCAATTGTATTATATCAGAATGACCATCCAAATAATCTATTGGTCGTGCAAAAACAGACATACCATTATTGTAATAATTCCAATTTTCTTCATATAAAAATAAATCTGGTCCAAAATAAGTTCCCACATAATACCCTTCCATTGGTTCTTTGTAAGTTATATTCGCTGGAGAAATAATTGTTATATCCGAATCATTGGATTTTTGACATTTATTTTTTTCAATAATATTTCTATTATTTATATTTAATTCCTGAAATCCTATATTTGATAAAAGTATAATTAGTATAAAACTAAAGATTAATACCGAATTTAAAATATAATTCTTATATTTACTCTTCAATTTTTTAAAAAATATAACCATAATAAACAATTTTTATTGAATACTTATAAAATCATATGGGAAAAAATTGAATGTAGATTATTTCTTATTAATTAGTATCTATGAACAATCCTAAAAGAAAATAATTATTTAATATTTTTATTATTTTAAGTTATTTTTAAGAAATTAGAACTCATATTTTTATTCTGAATTTACTTCTCATTAAATAATTTATAATACATATGAAGAGAGACAATATAGCAAGAAGGATAATTATATTGTATCCTGGAATTTTTGATTCGGTATCTTTATGTTTTACATGTACGATTACAGAATGGCTAGTAGATTTGTCTGACGGATCTATAGCTATTATAGTATAATTAAAATACCCTACTTTAGAGGTATCTACTATAATAGAAATTATTTCGTTATTAGTGAATTCTCCTATACTTTCAATCTGTTTATTTATTAATATCATATAAATTCCACCACTTTCATCTGTTAAAGTCCACTGAATCTTACATATACTGTTTAGTTCTATTTCAATAACAATATCTATACCAATAATACTTGGTGGTGATAAATCAATTATGAATTGTCTTATATCAGAAGTATAATAACTTCCTGAAGAGGTATTACCAAATACTTGAATAGTATGTTGACCAATTTCAGGAAATTGAATGGTTGTATTTCCTAAAATAGTTCGATTAGATTGGCCATCTAAGGAATATTCCATCCAATCTAATTGAATGGTACTTGTATAGCTGAGTAATAATCCTTCATTAAGATTATCACCTATATTATAATCTGGATCCCAAGAATATCCTATTGCATCGTAGAAAGAAGAATAATCTCCATCATAACTATATGTTTCTAAAGAGACAAGATTAACTGGAAGAATATTATACATTTCAAATGGACCAAAAGGATTTCCATCGATAATAAATTGACATCTATTTTGACTTAATCCCATATAACTCCCTGTAGTTAGTTCAAAATCGATTCGAATCTGATAAAACAGATCATTTACCACTGTAAGTCCCGGAATAGCATAACTACCTCCTTGTATCGTAGTATAAAATTGACCATTATCAATACTAAAACCGGTAATAATAGTATTCCCATTCCTTATAGAGAATCCAGATGATTTAGAAATATCATCACTACATATCCAAAATTCCACAGTTCCATAGTTTTGTTCTGAAAATGTGTTATTTAATACAACGGATTGCCCTGCTGCTGGAACATTATCATATAATTCTAATACTTTCTTATGAGTATCTTTTATTTCAACTACTCGAGCAATACCACCACCATATTCAAATATACCCCAATCATTAGGAAAATTACCAAGTTCATCCTTTTCAAATCCATATGTAGCTGGATAATATCCTCTCATGGGTTCAGAGTATATTTTATTCTCTGGACTAATTATCTTTATAGGGTAATAGTTAACTGTAAATTCTCTTATTTTTGAAGTATAGTAATTTCCAGAAGAAGAATTACCAAATACTTGAAGAGTATGAGGACCATTTTCGGGCAAAGATATTGTTGTATTCCCTGAAATTGTTTGATTATTGTTCCCATCTAATGTATATCCTATCCATTCTAAATTTGTGGAACTTCTATAGCTAAATAAAAGCCCTTCTCTGAGATTATCTCCTTCCTTATAATATAAATCTCTATTAGGGAGCCCAATAGCATCGATATAACATTCTAAAGACTGATCCAGTGAAGTACTACCAAATGTCACCCGATCTGCTCCAATAATAGAGGAAGTCGTATACGGAATACTGCTACCCATTAATTCACCATTAACGTAAACTTCATAATTATTAGCTGAATCGTCCGTTATTATTTTAATATGATACCACTTTCCCAAGCTAAATATATCATTGGTAATTATATTCCATTTACCTCCTGCATAGTATTCAAGATCTCCATAGTTCCATCCCCATCTCATTTGAACTAGTTTATTCAGTTGTTCCATTGTATAAAAGAAAGTACTATCAACAGATCCATTATAAGCAGGAGCATAATAAAACTCAATTATCTCATTTTCTTGTGCTCCACCTTCCAAGAAGCAGTCCATAAATGTAAGTTCAGAAGGTCCAACCTCTATTCGGAGAACATTATTATGTCCATTATAGGAATCAACCAAAGATATTGAAGATGATCCAAGTGCTGAATATAAGTCCATAAAATCTGAATCCTTCCCGGGAAAATGTCCCTTCATAGGTTCTGTATAGCTCTTATTTTCAGGAGTAATAATCTCTATTGGATGATAATCAACTATAAATTCTCTTATATCCGAAGCATAATAAGTTCCTAAAGTAGAATTTCCAAATAATTGAATCGTATGTTGACCGTTTTTGGGTAAAGGAATTGTTGTATTCCTTAATATAGTTCGATTAACTTGTCCATCTAAAGAATAACCCGTCCAATTTAATGCTGTTGTGTTAGTATAGCTAATAAAAAAACCTTTCTCAAGATTATCTCCTTCCTTGTAATAAGGATCTCTATTAGGAAGTCCAATCGCATCGATATAACATTCTAAAGTCTGATTCAATGAATCACTCGCTATTTCCATACTATCTGCTCCAATAATAGAGGGAGAAGTATAGGGAATGCTACTACCTATTAATGAACTATTTATATAGACTTCATATGTATCAGCTGAATCATTTGTTATTATTTTAATATGATACCAATTTCCCAAGCTGAATGTACCATTGGTAAGTATATTCCATTTACCTCCTGAATAATATTCGAGATCTCCATATTTCCATCCCATTCTCATTTGAACCAACTCCTCTCCTTCTTCTTTAGTATATAAGTAAGTGGCGGCATTAGTAGAGCCATTAGACGCAGGAGCATAATAATATTCTATTATTTCATCTTCTTGAGCTCCTCCCTCTAAATAATTTCTCATGGTTGTAAAATCAAACTTAGAATCAACATATAAACGAAGAACATTATTATGTCCATTATATGAATCTACTAAAGATATTGAAGAGTTCCCAATTGTATAATATAAATCAATAAAATCTGAATCTTTTCCAAGATAATGCCCTTCCATTGGCTCTGTGTATGTTATATCTTCTGGTGTGAGTATTATTATTTCTGAATCATTAGTTTTTAAACCTTTATTTTTTTCTGAAATATTATTATTATGAATATTTAATTTGTGAACTATGAAATTTGATAAAAAAATTATCAATATAAAACTGAAAATTAAAACCGATTTTAAAAAATAATTGTTATATTTGCTTTTTAATTTTTTAAAAAATCTATGCATATTACAATAAAAATTATATATTAGATACTTATAAAATCATATGGGAAATCTTTGAATATTTGTTCTCTTTTTGGATTATAATTTATCCATATAAAGAATATGAAAATACAATGATCGAAAAATACATTTAAATTTTTTGGCAATTATTATTTTGAGAAATCTAATTAAGAGAAAATTATTCAATATATTAATATTGCTATATATTATAATTCAAATAAGTATGAATTATAGTATAATTTGGATAATACCTTTAAATACACTAAGTAAAATGAATTTACATAAGATTTCTATAAAAAAACAATTGAATTAAATCCTGATTATAAGAATGTGGAAGAAAATATTATTGAGTTTGAGATTACTTATAATATAAAAATAAAAAAAATAGTAATAAATAGATTAATTATAATTTACAATCTTGTTATATATCTATCTCGTTCCCAGTCTGACACAACAAGGCGATATGCGTCATTTTCCTCAAGTTTTGCATAATAATAGTTTTTAAACATTTCATCACCAAAAATTTCTTTCATCATATTAGATTGTTTGAATTCTTTAAGAGCTTCATTTAAACTACCAGGTAATGAATTAATTCCTGCTTTTTCAAGATCTTTTGTTGAGAAATGATACACATTTTTATCAGTGGCTTCAGGGATTTGGATATCTTCAGAAATAAGTCCATCTAAACCTGTTCCAACCAATACAGCAAATTGTAAATAAGGATTACCAGCAGGATCAGGGCATCGAATTTCATTTCTAGCCGCATTAGGATGGCCATGGAAATCAGGAACACGAATTAAAGGAGATCGATTTCTAAAACCCCATGCAACATAAACAGGGGCTTCATAACCGGGAACTAATCTTTTATAGGAGTTTGGCCAACTTGATAATACGGCACACATTGATTTTGCGTGTTTTAATTGTCCAGCAATCCATTTTTTCATAGTTAATGAAATATTATCCTCATCCGATTCGTCATAAAAAGCGTTTTTCCCATCTTTCCAAAGACTTTGGTGGACATGCATACCAGAACCATTAATCCCCGCAAAAGGCTTAGGCATAAATGTAGCTGTCATTTTATTAAAAGCAGCCACAGTCTTTATGATTGTCTTAATTGTAATCGTATTATCAGCAGATTTAACTGCTTTATCATATTTAAAGTCTACTTCATGTTGACCATAAGCAACTTCGTGGTGAAGGGCTTCAATTTCAATTCCCATGGCATCACAATATTCTGCTATGGTATATCTCATTTTTTCCTGGAGATCATACGGATCGTAATCGAAATAACCTTTCATGTCCGAGGGCTTGAACCCTTTCGCCTGAATCTCCTCGTTGAGAATAAAGAACTCCATTTCAGGAGCACAATTATAAGTATATCCCAATTCCTCCGCTTTTTTCAGAGTTTTTTGTAGGATATATCTTGGGTCGCCTTCATATCGGGCTCCATCTGGTTTATAGATATCACAGATGACTCGAGCAACTTTATTTTCTTTTCTCCAAGGTAAAATATAAAAAGTACTTGGATCTGGAATTGCTACTTTATCACTTTCTTCAATCGCCCCATAACCTGTAATTGAGCTTCCATCGAAATTTTCTCCTTCTTCTAAGAAATCCTCAATACGTTTAGAATTAATTTCAAAAGATTTAATAATTCCATGTATGTCTGTAAATTGTAGATAAATGAATTTTATATTTTGTTCTTTAACAGTTTCTATAACTTTTTCGCAAATTTTTTTACGATTAGGGTCGTTTTTTTCAATCATAATTTTTTGTATTATTTTTTATGTTAATTTTTATTTTTTATTGACACGTCATATAACATTTTATATTTTGTGTATAAAAAACATATTATCTTTTGATCAATTAATTAAGTATTATTTATAAATATTATTATTATGATCACTTAATTTACATATAGTGAACCATTTGCCCACAGAATCAACATTCTTATAATCATATGATCATTCTACTTATAAAAAATGGATTAATTTATGAACATTTTATTAAAAATTAAGAATTATGATGATCATATGCATATTTTTTAGGAATAAGGCTGTTAATTTATAGTGATTATGCAATAAAATTATTCATTTTTAATAAGTTAAGATGTATAATTTAGCTAATTTAGTGAGTTACTAATTTTCTATTTTACTATTTTACTATTTTACTATTTTACTAATTAAGGAGTAGCAATAGTAAAGAGCTAAAAGGATTATGAAGAGGTCTTGATCAGGCGGTGGATTGTTATTGATCTGAAAGAATAACTATTTATTAATTACTTATCCTTTACATATTAAATAGTAAATCGTGGGGGCGCTTAAATTTAAAACGGTAAATTTCTTTTATAAATATAAGGAAACAAATAAAAAAACAAAAGAAAACAAAAGAAAACAAAAGAAAACAAAAAAAAAATAAAATAAAAGGTTCACAATTTAAATTGATATTTGCAGAATTTAAGATAAACGAGCACATTACGCTTAAGTTAGAGGCCCCTTATAATGTCGGGACAATTATCTATATAGATGGGGAGCATTTTATTCATTGTAAGAAGCTTCTTATTCAAATCCCTATGGAAAGAATCGAGGATTATGATGAGATTAATTCTATTGATGGCGCCGCGGAGGTCTATGAGCGTTCTCTATTGGAAGAATATAAATTCAAGGAAAGAGTAAAAGAACTTGAAAAGCAGCATGATTTGACGTTAGAAGAGGAGTTCTGGGGTCATTGCTCCAACCTGCAAGCGTGGGCTGAGAATAATTATGATTCACGATTGCTTCATTCCAATTTGGCGATTCCTTTATTGAAGAAGTTGGCGGATGTAGGGGATCCGTTGGCGAAAAGGATATTTAAAGACGAGCTTGCGAAGCGCTTTTCAGAGGGGTATCCAACAGCCAATAAATTTTTAGCAATAGAGGGCCATTTGGATTATCTTACACGAGAGGAGTTCTGGGCCCTATTTCCAGAGGCGGAGGCAAAACCACTAAAAGAATTAGAAGACAAACTAAAAAGAAAACCTATTTTCAATTTTGATATGGATAATCATGGGGATATAGATTCAACTTATGATTTTTCATTCAGCATTAAGGGGATTCATATTGATTGTCTGAGGCTTAGAAACTTGGAAATAGAAGAGCTTCCAAAATCCATTGTAAATCTAAAAAATTTGGAAATCTTGAAAATCAATAACTGTAATTTAAGAGAATTACCTTCTGACATTGGAAAATTACAAAATCTTGTTGAATTAAATTTAACCCACAATTCAGTAGAGAGGATTCCATCTACTATAGGTGAATTAAAGAATCTGGAATATCTAATCCTAAGCAACAATTCTATTAATAAGCTTCCATCTTCCATTGGAATATTAAAATCGCTTAAAACTCTTAATTTATCAAACAATAATATTATATCTTTACCTGATTCGATGGGAAATCTCACAAATTTAAGGACGCTATGGGTAGATGAGGGAAAAATTAGAAGTAATTTTCCAGAATCATTGGCTAAACTCAAGAACCTAGAGCGACAAGATCTATTTTATATTCATGATGGTAAGGCATATCCCAGATGTAAATAATGGAGTGAAAAAAATAAAAAGGAAAAATATTTTTTTTTAATTAGAAATGCTCTAATGATGGAGGGAGCCCTGCTGCCATGGTACAAGCTCTGTACCAATCTGTATGTGAGTTAAATCTATGGGACGTGATAAATACTTGATTTTCAATAAAACTTTCTTGAACATTAGACCATAGTTGATTTAGGATGATATATTCGTCAAGATTGTGAGGGTATAAAAATCCATTATTATATTCTGCCCAGCTGGGTTTTTCAGCTCTTTCTTTATGTCTGAGAATTAATTCAGGGAATATATCTTTTGTTAAGAAGCTGAAGGCGAAAAGGATTTCATTTTTCCACATTAATGGATTTCCGTTGGAATCTATACCTGCTCTGACAATAAAGATTTGATTATCTGCAAGCAGAGCACCTAGGAATAAATGAAAATTGAATTGATCGAGATGATCCGGATCGAGGGTGAAAAATCTGCTGTTTAAAGGATGGATACCGGGCATATTTATATCATATTCGTTCGCTGAGCATATTTCTGGTCTATAACTTGTTGTACTTGAGTCGAAACCAACACCTCCTTCATTAGCTCTATAGCCATATATTCTTAGGGGGCCAAATCCTAGATCTCGTGCTCTGATAGCCATTTCTTTGAGGAAATTTCCAATTTCTATAATGCTTTCGATTTGTTCTCTGAGTATGAAAGCAGTTGGAATTAGAACGGATTCAACAGCGGTCTTTCGGTAATAATTAATGCTTAAAGAGTTGCTAATTACATCATCATCTTTTTCTTTTTTTATAATTTTACAAATCATCTTTTAATATCAATATGATGTCATAACTGCCCCCCATTAGTATTTTCTCAAAATCTTGAGATTTTACTAATTCGATATCTTTGTATGGATTTGGATCAAAATAACTAAAAGTATTATTTTCATACTTTACAATGACTCCAGCATGAGCGCGTGGATCATTTAATACAATCAATGAAATTATAACAGGTGACCTCTGCTTTAATTGATTTATTATGAAATTTTTAAATGCATCAATATCACCACTGAATTCCTTATAATACGCTTTAAATTCAGGTATTTCATTGTTAATCAATTCTACATAATATTTAAAATAGGGATCTTTCATATATTTTCCAGTAAATAGGTTAAATATATCCTTTTGATCATATATTTTTACATCATAATATTCAAATATATTTTGTATACAAGCAGGGATACACCAATTAATATATTTTTGGTTAATTTTAAGAAATTTATTCATATCGATTCCAAACATTATTGATCTACATTATAAGTTTTATTTTGTTCTTTGGTTAAAATAAGTAATTATATATATGTACAAAAAAGATAAGGATATAACAGATCAATATTAGTAAGCAAATATATAATGTATGCCACGAGCTCCTCTTAAATTTCTCCTCGATTATAATGGGCGAAAATTGGATTTTTAAATTATTTCCTTCATTTTCATTGATAAATATCTTCTTTCTGGGGAAAAGTAAATCGGTAAAGAATAATCCTATGAAGGCGAACATAAATCTAAACACATTATCAATAGCATCTCCTCTTATATAGTAGTTGAGGGAATATATACCGGGAAAGATATCCCAAAAGTAATAGACAAGAGAAATAATACCACAGATAAATAAAGGGAGAGTAAACACACTCTGGTTTTGTCTTTTAATAACACTCATAATTACATCAATACTTATTTTATAATTATTATCTAAATTTTAATTATATTTATAGTATTGATTAATATTGTTAGATATTTATAAACAAAAATACTCTTATCTAAATTTCAATTAACAGGATTAAAAAAATAAAATTATTAAAAATATCAATAATTAAATTTAAGAATTAAAATAACCCAATCTCTGCTTCTATCATTCTTGTTATTCCAATATCAAAGAAGCTTCTAAAACTATTCAGATAATATCTTATTGAATTTTCTATATGATATTTTGCTTCATCTGTTTCAAAGTCTGTAGCATTTAGTTTTTCTTGAAATTGTTCCAAAGAATTTTGAAATTTAGAGATATTTTCTGTATTTATATTATTATAATTTTTAATCATATCTTGTAAAAGTCTTGGTACATTTACTAAAAGTTCTTTATATTTATCTATAACGGTAGATGGGATATGCTGTAAATTAAATAAAGCTTCATTAATAAAATCTCGAACATATAAAAGAACAACCCTATCTCCAAGGAATCTTATAACAGGTAAGCTAGTTCTGGAAAAAGGATATTTAGATAATCCAGTAATTAGAATTCTTGTTCCTAATGAATATTTTCTATCAATTTCTTCTAATAAAAGACCACTAATCTTATTTGCTTCTCCATCTACAATATTGGTAATAATTGTGCTAAAAACATTTACTAAATCTTCCAATACCTCAAAAAAAGTGGTTTTTGACGTATCTAAAAGGAATGAAATATAATATTCATTATTTTCGGGTAAGCTTTTAAAATCAATACCAATAATTTCTCTTCTTAATTCTATTAGAAGTTCATATAATTTTTCCTGATTTTTTGCATTATATTTTATATATATTTCATCAACATTTAATTTAAATGCAGATAAAATCACTTGTTTTACTAATTTGAATGGAATTTTTGCACTATCAAATCTATAAACAGCTTTTTGTTCTTGTTTATCTTGAGCTTGGATAATTAATGTCTTATTATCAATTGGATAAAGTGAAATTTCAGATTTCTCTACCAATTTAGCATTTTCAGTCCATTCTTGTGGGAATGTAATTGCTTTTGAATTTCCCAATTTTATTATACTACGTTTATACTTCTTTTTCATCTCTTTCATAATAATACTTGAAATTAGTATAAAATTTATATTGAGTTATATAATATATAACTTCCATATTAAGTTATAATTGTTAATACTAATATAATTTATTGTTTTAAGACTTATATTAAAAAAAAAAATCAACCAAATTTTCTTCATTTTGAAGTTATTTTTTTTATTTCTGTTGTTAAATTTTTATTACTGTTGATATTCTTAAAACATTTATTTATCTTGGATATATTTAAAGAATTTTCTTGTTTTGAAGTTATTTCAAACTTAGATAAATTAAAATAAGGATAAGTATATTTAAATTCTATATCAGGAATTGCATGATTTTGATATAATAGTTGATTTAATTCTTGAAAAGATGTTTTAAAGTTATTATTTAATCCAGATAGATATAATAATTTAGTTAGAGATTCAGAAAGAGAATTAAAATATTGAATATAATTCTTAATTTCAATATCTTTAATTATACTATTAAAATTTGTATTATCCGTATAGTCATAATACAATTGACAAAGGAACAACATTATTTTCCCTAATTTAGCTAAAGACAATGGTAGATAATCAGGCATTGGTAATCTTTTTATAAAACTCCCATTAAATCGTAAATATCCTCCAGACATGTGTAATGTTCCAAATAATACTTTGAAGATATTATCCATGAATTTAGAATTTAAAATACTCAATATCGCAAACAAATCATATAATTGAAGGGAAGGGATTTTGATAAAGTAAAGGCCTGTTATATTAGTAAATACCCCCGGATCGTATACACATGTTAATTCCTTAGCAATTTCTCTAAATATAATTTTATGTGTGCCAATTTGATCAATTAGGGTTGGATTTTTATCTTTTAAATTAAAATAAGATACATTTAAATTGTTTTTCGCAATAGTAATCTTTTTGTTAAATTTTATATGATATTTACCAACGTTTCCAGTACCAATTAATAGTAAGTCTTTATCTGTGTGTGTTTTTTTATTTACATTTTGATAGTATTTTGCATAATTAGTAAATCCATAAGGGCGATAGATAATTTTTAAATCTTTATACTTATCTTCCATAGATTTGTAATGTGAAAACACATCATATAAAAAATTAATATCCCCTTTTAATGATATAACTTTTCCCGGAAGAGAATATAGTTTTTTTTGATTAAATTTATCTATATCTTTTTGATCTCTATTTATGAAACTTTCAATACTCTCATATTTTTGTAACAAAATTTCATGGTCTTCTGTTGGTATTTTATTTTTAATATATATAATTATTGGATAAGTAGATTTATTTGAAAAAATTGGTAGAGAAGATATATTACTGATATTTTTTATTTCTGTATTTTTTATCAATATTTCTCTCAATTTGATACCATAATCAGAAGATAAAAATTTATTAGTTATTATAAAAGAAATAAGTCCAGAATTATCTTTCAAAATTCTCAAGGATTTTTCAATAAAAAGGATGGAGAGGTCAAAAAGTTTATAAGCTGTTTTAAATGATTTATAGAGTTTCTTTTTATAATTAATATCTTTAATTTTTTTATTTTCAATATAAGGTGGATTGCCTATAATGATATCAAATTTTATATTTGTTTGATATTTTAAAAGGAATTCAACATGTTCAATATTGAATCGGATATTGCTATTTTCAAATGATAATAATTCACATATTTCATCCATATTTGAAATTTTTCTTATACTGTTATTATGATTTCTTTCTTCTAAAAATAACCATTTATAGAGTCTCAATTTTGAAATAATACATGATTCTTTCTCAATATCTATTCCAAATATATTATTTTCAATTATCGATTTTTTTAATTTAAAAATATTGTAAGATGGAGTAATTGATTTCAATATATTAAACAGAAATTTAGCTAAAATTAAAGGAAATCTTCCAGAACCACAGGATGAGTCTAAAATCTTTATGTTTTTTAACTTTTTTACGATAAAGGATTTTAGGTTTGGATCATTCTTTAATATTGATTTAATGGTATATACATTAATTTTCTTAATTTTAAGTTTTCTTTCTCTTATTAAATCTTCAAGATATAAATTTATTGTATTTTCTACCATAAGAGAAATAATATCAAAAGGGGTATATACAATCCCTTGTTTTTGAATTTTATTATTGTCTTTATATCTGTTTTGTTCAAATTCTTCAATAAAAGACTCTAATGAATTTAAATTATTTAGAGAATGATTGTAATTGCTGTAAATTATTATCCCTTTTTAAAATATATTGCATTTTTCAATATTTACATATGTTATTATTTTTCTTATTATTAAAAATATCTAAAACCTTAGTTTTTGACTCTTTAAAATTAGAAAAATTGAAATAATAGACTAATGAATTAATTAATAATAGAGGAGAACAATTTCCTTATCCCGTATCTTTTGCTTTAATTAAAAAAAACAAAATTTATGATAAAATCCTTAAACAAGATTGAATAAAAATATTTTTTTGAATTATTCAACCAATTCAGGAAATTTCTCTACTATTTCTGGATTTTTTCTAATTTCCTTTTTCCAATTATCCATTATATCGATTTTTAATGTTAGATTTTTCTTTTTTATAGTTTTTTCTGTTGGGATATATATAAAAGCTTTTTTTTTCACTCCATCTTTCAAAATAACCTCTATTTGAGTTCTTTTATAAAGACCCATAGAAGTTCCTTCATAAAAATCTAATGTTTGTAATTCTTCGTTTGTAACATCAAATTTCAGAGCCCAAAAAAAGGAGTTTTTATTAGGAATAACATAAGGAAACCAATTTCCTTCTGGAAGAATTCTTTTAAAACCAGATACTTTACAAATTTCTACATTTTTTTTATCTTTCCAGTATCCTTTCGTTATAAATGTGCCATAAGCTACAACAGAATATAGATTTACCATAGAATCTACTCTAACAATAATTAAATTCTATTTCTAATACATTAAGTATTAGATAAGAATAATATATATTTTTGTTTAGAATAGTTCTGAAGCATCCGGCTTTATGAAAAGAAGATTATTTCCTCTTATAAAAATTTCGCTATACTTTGCCACAGGACTTCCATCTAGAATTTCTGTGCAATCTGAAAGAATCATATTCATATAGGCATCAATCTCTTTTAAAGTGCCTTTATATTCGGTACCATCTTTTAATCTTAGTAAAATCTCAGATTCCTGAGCTTCTTGAAGAATATGTAAAGGATTTTTTAATCTTTTTTGATCATTTGACATTGTATTTTTACCTTCGAAAAAACAAATTAATTTTTAATACTACTTTAGATAAGATAATTTAAAGAGCAATTTTAATTTAATCATAGTTAAAATTTGGTTAAATTAAAACTTATTGGTCTTAAGATTGAAAAATAGGAGATTCAATAAAACAAAGAAAAAAGAAATAATAGAAAAATATAACTCAACTTCTCATTTTTATGATAATAGATATAAAGAAATACAAGAGTTGAAATATTCATATATCACTGAACAAATCAATCTAAATCATAAACATATTTTAGATGCTGGGTGTGGAACAGGTCTTTTTCTCATATATTTATTAGATAAAATGGATTTTAAAGAAAAAAATAATGGTTTCTTATATGTTGGGATTGATATTTCCCAGAAAATGTTAGACAAATTTTCTTTAAAATTTGAAGACGTAAATCCTATTTTAAGTAAAAGAATTAATCTAGTTTTAGCTGATCTTGAAAACATACCATTTAGAAACAACAAATTTGATATCTTATTTTCACTTACATCATATCAAAATTTGCCAAATATGAAAAAAGGATTTAAAGAATCGATGAGAATTTTAAAAAATAAGGCTGAAATAAGAATATCTATTCTTAAGAAAAAAAAAAATATAAATAGTATTATTTCCTCATTAAAAAACAAAATTATAGTTAATAAAATTGTTGATAATAGAGATATTGAAGATATTATTATTGAAGGT
>Ga0315549_1001682_pt1 | contig 22433 bp, 20 predicted proteins | sample SalMarSW160200MG_FD_203101 | JGI IMG/M metagenome (GOLD analysis project Ga0315549, IMG submission 203101) | Salt marsh sediment microbial communities from the Plum Island Ecosystem LTER, Massachusetts, United States - Salt Marsh Sediment SW1601-200 ... | reverse complement strand
TATCTATGCATATTTATAAATTAATTATATCTATTGATTTTCATTTATTTTAATCCACCACCTTATATGTCATAAAATTCTATAATTCTATTTTGTAAATCGTTATTGTGTGTTTTTTTCAAGAAATCAAATTTACTTTTTTTTTATATGATAATTATAATTAGAGTGCTTAAATGGAGAATACCTTTTTTATGTGAATAGAAATCTTAAAAAAAAAAAAATTTTTTATAAACCTTTTGTACGAATTCCTATATACATTATTAACCAGCTTAGTAGTGCGAGTAAAAAACCACCATAAAAACACCATACGTTAGCATGTATATCCAAAAAATAAAGTTCTTCTTTGATTGATTCTTGATATCCAGTGATAACCAATGAAATTCCAGCAATCAAGATTAATAATGACAATTCTACTGTGGATTTTGTTGGGGGACTATATTTCATTTTAACATCTCCTTAATTATTATATCCCTCTAAGTCTTGTCCCTATAAAGATCAAAAACCATCCAAAACCAATTATAAAGAGTCCTGTATAAACTAAGAATTCATTAATTTCGATTCCGAAAATAACTGTCTCTGAAGAGAACAAGGAAAAATTACCTATTATTGAAACAATAATTCCAATAATAACAATAATGATAGAAATTATTACTGTAATTTTTTTTGGGGGGCTTACTGTCCATACCATATTATTAACACATTTTTTGTACTTTTTTAAGGGAATTAAATTATATAGATCTCCTTATTATTAATAAAGGTTTTTTTTTTTATTTATAATATATTTCAATTTAAGTTCTAATAATATAATCATTAGATATGGATTTATGTAATTCTCTTTCTTTTTTTTAATATAAATAAACTACCTATGAAAACTCCAAAAAATGGTATTGAGATCCCTAAGACAAGGAATAACGTTGAGAAAAAATGATTATCTTCATCTTGATTTATAGGGTCGAAAATGGTTATGAAAAGATATGGGATATTTTTTAAATTATTGGATTTATTCATCTCTTGGATTAAATCTAAAGGATCTATATGAATCGTTATTTCATATAACGTATTATTTATAAAATATTGTGTAAAATCAGTTAAATTGATAGAAAGAGAAATTCCTTCATCTATTATTAAATCTATTGGATTTAATGTATTATTATAAAGAGTTAAAGCCAAATTATTTATATAGACAACGATAACAACTCCTGAAGCGTTATTATTCCCTGTATTATTAATTTGAATATTTAATATTCCATTTACAATTGAAGATTGAATTATGTTTAGATCGGGATAAAAAGTTATTTGTACTAATAACGGATTAAATGTTAATGGCTTGTTATCTTGACTATTAGGAGGGATAAGATAGGGTTGTTCACCAACTCCATCTCCATTAGTGTCATTTCCAAGATAATCACTCCAATAATTTCCATATAAACCATTGGTCCAATTAGTATTAGTTCCATCATCCGTAGCCTGTACATTATTTGAGATAAATGCATTCCAAAATATAATATTATCACTACTACCAGCATCATTTATACATATGCCTCTATTATTCCCAGAGATAAAATTTTTCCTAGCAATGTTAAAATCTGCATTTGATGTGAGATATATCCCCTCTGTGTTCCCAACAATGGAATTATTTCTAACAAGGTTATTAATAGCATTTTGTTGAATTAACACACCAAAGTAATTATCAAGGAGATAATTCTCTAATATTTTTGTATCTTTAGCACCGAATAATTCGATCCCTCGATTGTTATTTGTGAATGTATTGTTAAATAAAGTTGTATTATAACTATTCCGTATGTGAATTCCCCCTAATCCATTATAAGTAGCTTGATTTCCAACTATTGTATTATTTTCACAGTAAAAATCAAGCCATATCCCATAATTGCCATTATTATTAGCAGTATTATTTTCAATATAATTAAAATCTGTATTTTCTAAATCAAGACCTGCCGTATTATCATCTAGATCATTATCAATAATAATACTATTCCGACCACCCTTCTGATAAATTCCATTTATACAATTATTAATTATGTTTTTTTTAATTAGGGTATCATTACAATATAAAAGTTGGATTGCCACAGATACATCTTGAAAAAGATTATTTGAAATTTCACAGTTTTCACTTGATACTAAAATAATTTGCCCAGCATTTATGAAATCTATAGGAAGTAAACTATTTTGATTAATGTAATAATAGATAGGTTTGCCTCTTGCAGTATTATTCCTATGAATAATATGTGAATTCACAGTTTGCTCAGTACCATCAAGAAATATACCCCAATCCATTGAATTATTTGATATATATGCATTTCTAGAGTCTGTTATGTATATTGAACGAGGACTAATCCCATTTAATTGAATTGTGTTATTGATAACTATTGTATCATCACTATTTATTTGCACCCGAATTCCATAAGCTCCAACACTGATATTATTTCGAATGATTTTATTAGAGTTAGCATTAGAACAATATATCCCATAACTCGTACTACTACCTGAAGAAATGTTATTATCATAAATATCATTTAAACTACTAGATGTCCTGAGTTCTATTCCATGACCACTATTTATAATTGTATTATTTAATATCTTATTTTGGTTTGAAGTATCATATATGTAAATTCCTTGATTTCCTCCTTTAAGGAGATTATTGATGAGAGTATTGTTATTACATTGATTTTTGAGATAAATTTGGGAATATGAGCAGAGGGTAAGGTTATTATTTTTTATTAGATTATGGGCACAATTATCATTTAAGTATATTCCATAATACATACGTCCATCGTACTTTTCACCATTATTATTTATTATCTTATTGTTATTACACTCATTCTCCAAATAGATTCCAACCGCATTGTATATAGGGCTAGAACTGCTACAAGTTGAATAGCTTATATTATTGTTTTTTATTGTAATGTTCTCACAATAATTTTTTAAATGGATTCCATGAAAATTATATGATAAATTACAATTTTGGATCAAACCGTTTGTAGAATTAATAATTAAAAGTCCATCCTTATCAGGATCGATAGCACCCTGAATACTTATATTATTTAGTTCAAAATACACACTCCTTGAATTATTAATTGCTAATCCATAATCTGCTGATCCGGGGTTGTAAGTGATATTTTCAATAACATATGGTGTTTCAGGTGTACCCAAACCTGAGCACCATGGTTGACTAACTGCCCAATCCCAGTCTCCAGAATTTGAGGTATTAATTTTAGCATAATCATCAATTATAATTGTTGTGTTAGTCCAATAATTTGCATTTTTTAATAGATATTTATTTCTCTCTAACCCTATGAGATTTTCATTATCATTCCAATAAGAATTTTTATTATTGATAATAAAGAAATTCATATTACCTCCAAGATTATTGACTAAAATACATAAAAGTAAGAGAAAACCAATAAATGGGAATAAATCGTATTTTCTTCTATTAATTCTACTCATTTGTTCCAAAATTTATGTTTTTATAAAGTTATCTATAACATGTTTTTTAGATATTTAATATTATTTCAAATTAAGAGTGACAGAAAAAATAATAAATTAGTACCATATTTTACCTAAAATATTAACCTGAATCTTAGATGATTGATATATATATGATAAGAGAGATCAATTAACTATATATGGATATATTGAAAATATCATATTTAGAAAGTATGTAATTAGGGTAATAAAACCATACTTTTTTTCAAATCTAAAACTATATCCTATAAGCCCCCAGAGTCCAATATAATATAAAAGGATATAGGGACCAACAATTGGAGTACTACGGAAATCGTATATTAAGATATAATCAAGAATAAGTTCAATAACTATAAATAAAAAAAGTGGAATAAGAAGGTATGTTTCCCACTTGTCCCTGCAATTCTTTTTATTAAGATATGCAATATAACCTAATATAAAACCCATAGTAATAACGATAATGCCTAGGATGTTTTCTATAACAGTTAAGTTGTAAATTCGAGCAAGAAATAAAAGAGCCATTAAAACATTGATAAGATTAGCTAAAAATAAAACTATTAAATCGATTTTTTGATAATTATTGAATCTAGATATAATTTTCTCCTCCATATTATTTAGAATATTTATTTACTATATAAATTAGTTTGTTTAGATTATATTATTAGATTTTATGTAATGAGTGTAAAAAAATTTGAAGTTTTATCATATCCAATTCAATAAAATAATAATTTAAATAAGAATCAATAGACTCAAAAGTGATTTTTTATTATACATCTTAATTATTTAGTCACATTTAGTTTTTTTATCTAATTTTAAGATAATTATAAGAATTTTGATGTATAATGACTCAAGAAATAACTTTTCCAAAACGATTCAAATTCAATGAAATTCAAAAGAAATGGATTAAATATTGGAAAGAAAACGATATATATTCATTTGATATTGATAAAGAGGGTAAAATCTTTTCGATAGATACACCCCCTCCTTTTGTAAGTGGAACATTACATCTTGGACATGTGCTAAATCATTCTTGGATTGATTTTGTAGCTCGTTATCATAAAATGCGAGGTGAAAATGTCTATTTTCCACAAGGTTTTGATTGTCATGGGCTCCCAGTAGAATTAGCTGTTGAAAAAAATTACGGAATTAGTAAAAATGATCGAGACCTCTTTCTTAATAAATGTATCGAATGGGTAGAAGAAAATATTGCTAATATGCGAAAACAATTTGATGATTTAGGCTATTCCACAGATTGGGATTATACCTATCGCACTATGGATGAAAAATACAAATATAAGGTTCAAAAATCTCTTTTAGATTTTTATAATAAAGGTTGGTTATATAGAGAAAAATTCCCAACTCACTTTTGTGTTAATTGTGAAACTTCAGTAGCTAAAGCAGAAGTTGGATATAAAGAAGAAAAAGGTAGTCTTTGGTATGTTAAATTACCAATTGTAGGTGGTGAAAACGAATATATTACAATTGCTACAACCCGTCCAGAATATATGGAAGCTTGTGTCGGTGTTTTTGCCCATCCAAATGATGATAGATATTATCATCTATCTGCTGCTGAACTAAAAATCCCATTTACCGACCGAACTGTTAGAATTCGAATGGATAAAAATGTTGATATGCATTTTGGAACAGGAATTGTATATTGTTGTACATATGGTGATGAGATGGATATAAGATGGAAATTTGAGTATAATTTAGATGAAATACAATTATTTACGGAAGATGGTCATATGAATCAAAATTCCAAATATCATGGATTAACAATAAATGAGGCTCGCAAACAGATTGTTAAAGATCTTGAGGAGGAGGGGCTTTTAGAGAAAATTGTTGATCATGAACACAGTATAGTGATACATTCAGAACGATCATCCTGTCGAAAACCAATCGAATATTTACCTGTTTATCAATGGTTTATCAAACTCAAGGATTTTAAGGAGGAAATTATAAAAGCAGGTGAGGCAATGCAATGGTATCCAGAAAAGCATAAACAAAGATTAATTGATTGGGCAGAAGGATTAGATTGGAATTGGGTTATTTCAAGACAACGTATTTTTGGAACACCCATTCCATTTTGGTACTGTATTGATTGTGGTGAAATTATCGCCCCAAATGAAGAAGAACTACCTCTTGATCCTGTTAAAATTAATCCCCCACTAGAAACATGCCCTAAATGTCAAAGTAAACAAATACAAGGGGAAAAAGATGTTTGTGATTGTTGGATAGACTCAAGTATTACACCTCTAGCAATAGGTAAATGGTTGGAAGATGAGCAATTTTTCAAAAAAACTTATACAAATGCTAAAGTTCATCGTCCACAGGGTTATGAGATTATCAGAACTTGGCTCTTTTATACATTATTTCGATGTAATAAATTAACCGGACAGCCTCCTTTTGATGAAATCATGATTAATGGAATGGTTGCTGGTCCAGATGGAAGAAAGATGTCTAAAAGTTTTGGAAATATTGTTTCTCCTGATGAGGTTATGCCTGAATTTGGAGCAGATGCTATAAGACAATGGGCGGCATTAGGTACGCTAGGAGATGATTATCCATTTGAATATACATGGTATAATATACATACAAAACAACCTATAAAAGACGATCTTATTAAGAAAGAGAGAATAAAATTACCAAGAGATAAATTTGACAAAAAGTATCGTAGAAGATTTGAACAACTAATAGGTGCTTCACGTTTCATAACTAAGATGTGGAATGCATATAGATTTTTATATGTTAATTTACAAAAAATGGATATCTCTAATATTGATCAAGAAATTAATGAAATAACAACTGTAGATTCCTTTATTTATTCAGAATTCAACAAGGTTTTAAAAGAAGTTAAATTTGCACTTGATGCTTATAATTGGCATGATGCATTTATATCACTAAAAACATTCTTTTGGAATGATATGTGCGATAATTATATAGAAGCTATAAAGTATAAATTTTATTCTGATAATGTAATTGAATCAAACATTGCTATAAAAAATGCATTGCATATATTTTATCAGATGTTAAAAATATTTGGAATTATAATGCCATTTATAACAGAAGAGATTTATGATTTATTGTATAAACAGTATATAAAAATAAAATCGATTCATTTAGAGCAATTTCCTACTGATTATAAAAATTTATCTCAAAATAAAATAATACAAGGTAAGATTAGTCTTGAAATAATTAAAAATCTTAGAAATATAAAATCAAAACGTGGAATACCATTAAATCAAGAGATAAAGAAAATTATCCTTATAATAGCAGATAGAACTGAGAACTTCAATGGTGAAATGCTAGCAAATATCAAAAATACAATAAGAATCAATGATCTTCAAATTTTAGATACATTAAATGAAGATTTTAATGAAAATAAAAATATCTTTAAAGAAAGCATAGAAGAATTAGGTATTAGTGCATATATTTTTACTTAAATCTATATTATTTTTGATCAAGACCCAATTGTTCAATCATAGCTTTTTTCATTTCTTCTTTATCCCTTGGAAGCCCAAACAATTCTGCATATTTATCTGTAGTTGATAATTCTGCGGATCTTCCTTTTTTCTCAGAAATAATAAACTCATTTTCCTCAAGATATTTAATATGATCATAAGCACCAGAACCTCTCATTTTTATTACAGTTGATTTTAATATGGGTTGTTTTAAAGCAATAATCGTAAGAGTTCTAAGATATTTTTCAGCAATGGCCCCTCCTTTAGCAAATTGAGATATTTTTTCAGAATATTCAGGTCTTATTTGCATTTGATATGTTTCTCCAATAGTAAGAATAGTAAGAGAGCTTGATCGATTGTTATAGAGTTCAAGAAGTTCATTTAGTAATTCTTCTATTTCTTTTTTTTTTATTTCTAATTTTGTTGAAAGTTCTTCAATAGTAAGACCTCTTCCAGCAGCAAATAAGGCGCCCTCAATTAAGTTCCTATAAATATCTCTTATTTCTTCTTCAGGAATGTCATCAGGAATAATTTCTTGTTTAGTTTGAATTATATTAGAATCATCAATCTCTTCCTCTGAAATCTCTTCATCCTCTTCTTCATTAGAAAGCATAGTTTCAGAGATCTCTTCATCATTTTCTTTATCAGAAATATTAGATTCTAATATTTTTTCATCTTCACTCTGGTTTACAATCAGATTTTCTGAATCATTTTCATCAATATTATTCTTTTCTATCTCTATTTTATCATCAGATTCATTATTATTCAATTTCAATAATTCACTTCATTTTATTTTATAATAATTTATCCTTTTAAGGCAATTATTATATCTTTAAAATCTTTATTTTGTTCAAGAGAGATTCTATTATTTGTACTTAAAAACATTAAAGCTAAAAACATTCTCACTAATTCATATTTTCTGCCTAAAACACTCTCTTCATTTACTTTGATAATTTTTATTAAGTCCAAGAAATTAGTATCTTCTTTATTTTCAAGTTTAATTATTGCTTTTATTTTTTTATGCCAACTATCAAGTAATTCTTCAATAGTTTGTTCCTTTCCAGTTATATGTTTTAGAATTTCCTTTGGAAGTTGAGCTGTTGCTGAAAGTTCCTTTCTTTTTCTGAGTTGTTCTTCTTTTCTTAATCTTTGTCTACGTAATTTTTCTTTTTTTTGCATTGTTTCAATTATTGCCGCTCTCATTGCCTCAAATAATTCATCCTTAGTTGTAATCTTTAATTTTGATTGAATTGGTTGAGAAAGCGTCTTAGGAATTCCCCTATGAGTCCTTTGTCTTAATTTCTCAATTTCTTCTTTTTTTTGAATTTCTTCTTCTTCTCTAATAATACTAGTGATTTTATGATGATGTAATGATGCAGAAGTCTTTAAAGCAATACCAGATACTTTATAATTTATAAAATTCTCGGTTAACATTTTATCAAAGAATTTATTTACCAGATTTGATAAATCATAAAAAGCCACCTCAGAATCTTTAGCTAACTCTAGATTAAGTAAGGTAGAGAAAGGTGGTTTTTGCCAGAATTTCAAATTTTTTTCTTCTTTCTTAAATAATGGAGCGACTTCATCCTCATCAAAATCAACAATAAGTTCTTCTTCAAAGTACTCTTCTTTTGTACTGTCAATAAATTCAGGATTAGAAACAACTTCTTCAAGTAATTTGATAATATCATTTTTATTTGCACCTGATTTTAATGATATTTTATTTACAGCTGCAAATTCTCTTAATTTTTTAACTGTCCAATCTTTAAAATTATATTCATCTTTTGAATTATCTTGTCCACTCATAATCTATTATTTATAATTGCTATACTATTAGTAATAAAACTGATATTTTAACAATTCTTTTTTAATTTTAAATTATAAAACCCAAAAATAATCTTATATATCTATTTATATAATAAAAAAAGAATAGTATTTAGTAATTTTCTTTTTTCATATAGGTTTTTTATTTAACTATTTCTTCATTTTTATTCTTTATTTCAATAATAAAAGAAGATTTAGTATTAGATTATTATAAAAAAATCAAGTTTTTAAGAATTTTTAGTAAAATACTTTATTTTATTCTATAAAAAATATTATAATGAAAAAAAAAGAGAAAATAAAGAATATAAGTTATCTAAAGATTTTAGAGAAAAGCATTTGTGTATGGTTCTATAATGATGAACTAAAAAAAACGATTTAATTTACACAAATTATATTAGAAATTATTGATTGAAAGACATCATCTATATTCTGACCTGTTTTCGATGAAGTTTCTATATAATCATACATATTGTTTCTTTCTATTATTTTTGGAATGAGGACATTCTTAACAACTGAACAATTATAAAGGTCACTTTTTGTGGCAACTAAAAGAATTGGTAACTCTTTATTTTCAGTTCTCAATAATTTTACCCACTTATCTAGTGAAATAAAACTACTATAATTCGTTATATCAAATAATAATAAAGCACCATGGGCTCCTTTAATTGCGAAATCTACAATATAACGAAATCTATCTTGTCCACCTAAATCCCATAATTGCATTTTGCAAAAAATATTGGAATAAAATAATTCTTTACTATAATGATCAAGACCAATGGTCATTTTTGAACCTTTAATAAATTGACCTTCAATATATCGTTTTATAAGTGTGGTCTTTCCTACGCTAGCATTACCTGCTATTATTATTTTCATATATTTTTCTTCTTGAGTTGGAGCTACTAACATATTTATTACCAAACAAAATAACTTTTTAATAATAAGAGAATTTCATTAACAAATAATAAAATGAGTCTGTTGGTTTTCTGAGATTTTTTTCTTTAAAAAGTATGATATTTTTTTTATCAATATTATTTAAAACTCCTTTAAAGTACATTATTAAAGTTATAATTAAAATCAGAGGAGTTAAAATAATCTAATTTAAATTATCTTAAAACAAAAATCTTATTTCATAACTAAAAAAACAGATTTAATATGTTTATATGAAATATGGGAGAAATTTTTACAAAACTCTCATAAAAATTCATTTATTAAGAGCCTTATTGATGATTTTAATAAATCAGGATGTTGGATAAGAAATTTTCGGCCAACACTCACGTTTATCCAGTACTTAAAAGAAAAAAATAATGAATTAAAAAATACTTCCAAAAAAGATAGTTCTGAGGACATTCCAAGGAATATTGAAATCCTAACTGATTATATTATTTTAATAGAGCTAATTAGAAATCAAAATATATTATTCATTATCATTCAAAACCTTATCTTAGAACACAAGGGAAATTATAATGCATATAATATAGTGGATTGGCTTTTAATCAGTGATACCGCAGCTAGAAATCAATTAAAACGTATGATTAAGAAAGAGGAATACGATCAATATGTTCGAACCCAAACCTATGTTTCTATAGACCCTATAAAAGAAATAGCTAAAAATAGAGGAGGAAAATGTCATTCAAAAAGGATAAAAAATGCAAAGTCAGAAATACAACTTGAGTGTTTTCAAGGACATATTTTTTTTACTACATATAATTCTGTAGTGTATATGAACACTTGGTGTCCTAATTGTAATATATATCAGTGAAACTATCTGCAGAGAATTTTTTGAAAGAATTTTCAATAAACCTTTTCCAAAAAGTTATCCAGAATGGCTAATTAATGAAAAGGGAAATCAAATGGAACTTGATGGATACAATAAGGAAATGGGTTTAGCATTTGAATATCAAGGTATCCAACATAGAAAAATAGCTTTTGGTATGACTAAAAAAGTTCTCCAAAACATACAGAAAGAAGATAAATTAAAGTTAGAGTTATGTGAGGAAAATAAAGTGATTTTACTTTAAATCCCTGACGAAGAAATTGTACCTTATGATGAAATGCAAAGATATATTGAAAAAAAATATGAACAAAAAACGGGAAATGCATTTAAAAACATTCCTAAATATGATTACCGAAGTTTTATAATTTATGAAAATAAATATGCTAAAAAATTTAGGAGATTTATTGAAAGTAAAGGAGGAAAATTACTTACTCCATATTTCTCAGCAAAAAAAGAAGTAAAAATTATTTGTGAGAAAGGTCATCAATGGACAACTACACCAGATTCAATTCATCATAATAATTGGTGTTCTCATTGTGCTAATAATATAAAAGGAAATGCAGAACTATATCAAATAATAGCTAATAAATTCAATTGTGAATTAATAAGTGAATATATCAATGCAAAATCACCTATAGAATTTAAATGTTCAAAAGGACATAAATTCAGCAGAATACCATATTGGCTTAAGAGAGTTTATAGATCTATTGATAGTATATGCCCAAATTGTAAATTGGATATCTATGCTAAGAAATTTAAGACTATTATAGACAAAAAAGGAGGTGAACTTTTAACTCAATATAACGGTCGTTTTAAAATAATTAAAATAAAATGTAGAAATAATCATATTTGGAAAACAACACCAGCAATAATATACCAGGGTAGCTGGTGCAGACTTTGCAAAAATTAATTCTCTTTTTACATATTAACTTTCTTCTACCTTAACATCTTCTGGTTCTAATAGTCGTTTAGCTTCTTCTTCTAAATCAACACTAAACACATCTGTAATACCACTTTTTTGCATTGATACACCATAAATCCTTTCGGCATTAACGATGTTTTCTTCACGGTGACTAATTATAATAAATTGTGCTTGGCTGGAAAACTCCTGAATGACTGTTGAGACTCTGTGGACATTTGGACCATCGAGAGCCGCATCAATCTCATCAAGAATATAAAAAGGGGCAGGATAAAATTCTTGTACAGCAAATATGAAAGAGAGGGCAACAAGAGTTTTCTCTCCTCCACTTAAAATTTCTAAGGAAGATATTTTTTTACCTCTTGGTCTTGCTTCTATACTAATGCCTCCTTCAAAAGGTTTATCTGGTCTATCAAGGATCATTTTTGCTGATCCTCCAGGAGATAATTTTTGGAAAATTCGAGAAAATTCTCTGTTTATTTCATGGTATGCTTTCATAAATGTTTGAGTTTTTTCTAGCTCTATTTTATCAATTGCATCGAGAATAGATTTTCTTTCTCTTTGTATTGTTTGTCTTCTCATATCAATCTCATCAAATCTTTCTTTTACGATATCATATTGTTTAATTGCTTTTAGATTGACTGGTTCTAGAGCTTCTCTCATTTTAGTCGCGTTTTTAATTTCAGATTCGAGGTTTACTTCGGTGATATCTTCAGTTATACGAGGTAATGATCCAAAATCCTTAGATCTCTGAAATAATGTTTCTATTTGATCATTTGTAATTATCTTTTTTGATTCTAAATTGTTTAATTTAGATTTTTCCATGGAATAATCTGATTTTAGATCAGTGTATATTTTTTGATATTGCTTTTGTTTTTTCCAAGATTCATCTTTTCCTTCAACAAGTTTATCAATTTCTTTTTGTTTTTCGGCTTTTTCAGCTTTTACTTCTTCTAATTTATTTTTAACATTCTCAATCTTAACGTCTAGATCTTTAATTTGACTTTCAGTTTGTAAAATTTCTTGTGAAAGAGATTCTATTTTCTCTTCTCGCTCTTTACTTTTATTTAGTTCATTTAGATTATTTTGTAATTTTTGGAACTCTTTATTTAGCCTATTTAAATTGTCTTGAGCTTTTTTCTGGTCATTAATTTCTTGAGTTTTATTTTTTCTTAGACTATTAATATTTTTTTGTTTATTATCAACTTCTTTTTGTATGTTTTCGACCTCTACTTTAATTTCCTCAATCTTCTTTTTATTATCTTCAATTTTCTTTTCAGCATCTATATTTTCGTTTTTCAATTCCTCAATTGAATTGATTAATCTCATTATGTTCTCTAATGATCTTAATCGATCTAAGGTTTTTTCTAAAATTTTATTTTTTTCATCTATTTTTTCCTGTAATGATTTATTAATCTCCCAAAAATTATCTTTTTTTAGATTTAATTCTTCTATTTCGGTATCTTTTGTCTTACATTCTCTATTTTTATTTTTTAATTTTTCCTCAATTTCGATTATTAATATTTTTTTATCATCAATTGAATTGTTAAGTTCTTCAATGTTTTGGTTTATATCTTCAATATTTTCGAATAAAGTTTCAATTCCTTTCAAATCTTGTAGATTTTTATCTAATTCAGAAACTTCTTTTTGTTTTTCTTCTGTTTTTTCTTGAATTTCAGATACAATTGACCAATGATCCTCCTTCAATTTCTTTAATTGTTCAATTTTTGTGTTTAATTCTTCTTCTTCCTTTCTTCTTTCCTGAATCGTACTATTTCTTTCCTCTTTTACTTTACTTGATTCTATATTTTTTTCATTTATTTCGGTGATTCTTTTTTTAATCTCTTCAAGTTTATTTTGTGAGGCAGTTCTATCCTTATTATTATGTATATTTTTAATCTGTAGTTCAGATATATTTATTCCAATCTCATTTACATCTTCGCCTTGATTTTGAATATTTTCAGCAATTTCTTCTACTTGTTTATATAGATCCTGAGATTTCGAAACTGTTAGTTTTCTGAGAGAAATATGGACATTTTCTAGGATTTCCATTAAATCTTGTACAAAGTGATCAAAATTTGAAGTAGAATCTTGAACAGCTACATCAACAGATTCTTTTATTCTATACACTAATTGTTCTATTGTTTGATCAGCATTATCATTGAATAATGATAAAGTTTGAACAATTGAATCAAGAATAGTGGATACTTCTCCTTTCTTTGATTCTGATTTCACATCTTCTATAGTTTTCATCATTTCAATGATATCTAATATGAATGCTTTAAAATCTTCTGCTGACATATCAATTGCTTCTGCATTCGACTGTTGAATATTGCTTTTTATAGATTCTACAGAAATATTTATATTTTGGGTCAACATATTTAAGATTTGAAGGATTCCATTGATATCTGATTTATCTTTTTCATATTCTTTTTCAGCATTGTCAATACGATCTTGAATTCTTTTTTTCTCTGCATTTAATTCCTCAAGTCTGTGAATAATATTATCTTTTCTTTGATTTAAATTCTCAATATTCTTATCATTTTCTTCTATATTTTCATTTAATTCTTCAACAAGTACTGTTAAGTTTCTATTTTCTCTTTCTAAATTAGTTAGTTCTCTTTGATATATTTTTTCTTTTGTTTGAATATTGCTTATTTTTGATTGGTTATCATTTATCTCCGATATAAGAGCATCATGTTTCATTTTTATTAATTCCAGTTTTTTTTCATTTCCTCTGAATTCGAAATTTTCATCTTTTAGTTTTTTCTTAAGTACTTCTAACTCTTGGTATAACTTTTTTCTATTTTCCAAAATTTTCTTAATAGCATTTTCATGTTTATCTCCCTTGCTAATATCTTCTATTTTCTGTTCAATTTTTTGTTTTTTATTCTCAAGGTTTTGTCTATTTTCATTGTTCATTTTTATTTCTGTATTAATAGATGATAAAGTAGACATTATTTCAGATATATTTGAATTTATTTTGGTCTTTTCTTCTTGTTTAAGATTAATTAAATTCTCTAAATCCTTTCGATTTTTATTTTCTTCCGATATTTTATTTTTTATAATTTCAATTTCCTTTCTGATTTTATTTTCTTCATCTTGGACTAGTTTAATTGCGTTTTCGATACTTTCAGCTTCCCCTTTTAAATTACTTAATTCTTCTTCTAATTTTCCTTTTTTTAGAATATTTTTCTTTATATTTTCTTTAAGTCCATTAATGCTTGTTTCTTTTGATGATAATTGTTGTCTTAGTTTTGAAATATCTGCTATAAATTTTGCTTTTTCCTCTTCAATCTCGTTTATTTGATCATCTAATTTAACTTGACTTTGTTGTTTTAATTCAATTTCTTTCTTTGAATCTTCAATTTTACTTTCTATTTTTTCAATTTCATTTTTTAATTCATTGATTAAAGTATCCAAGTCTTGTCCTTCTTGTAATTCCGTTTGAAGGGTTTCTAATTTATTTTTTTCTTTTTTAAGTTTTTCTAACGATTTTTTAGCTAGGTCTGAAGTTGTTTGATTTGAGGATAATTCTGTTTTTAATACAATTATTTGTTCATTTATATCATCTCTTTCTTTCTCCCTCTGATTTATTGAGCTTTGAATATTATCCATGACTAATGATTCTTGTTTAAGTATTTCTTCCTGTCTATTTATTTTTTCTTCAAATTCTTCGAGTAATTTTTGGGTTTCCTCAATATTCTTTTCAATTGCTTCCTCTTCTTTTTTTAATTTAGATATTTTTAACGCAATTAATTTTACATTTAGGTCTTTAATTTTCTGGTCTATCTCTTTCCATGCTAAAGCATCATTTTTTTCTTTTTCAACTTTCTTGAGTTGAGAGGATACTTCTTTAAAAATTGCTTCAAATTGACCTAGATCCCGTTCAGCTTTTTCTAATTCTTTTATTGTTTCATTTTTCATTTCATCATATTTTTGAAGTCCAATTAGTTCCTCTATAAATTTTCGTCTTTCTTCAGTATTCATATGAGTTAATTCAACTATTTTACCTTGAAGGACAAATTGGTTACTCCCATCAGGATCAATATTAGCAGAAGCGAGTATATTTAGAATTTGTTGACGAGTGGCGGCCTTTCCATTCATTTTATATTTATTTCCTTTACCTTTTATGACTGTCCTCGATATTTCAAAGTCTTCAGTTCCTCCGGGAAAAATTCCATCTGAATTATCAAAATATAATGAAACTGAGGCTCTATTTGAAGGATTGTGTCCCCTTGAGCCCGCAAAAATAAGATCCTCGAGTTTTTCTGCCCTCATTGTCTTTTTTGAGAGCCTTCCAAGAGCAAAACATAGAGCATCAATTATATTTGACTTACCTGCTCCATTTGGCCCAACTACACATGTAAATCCTTGTGAAAGCTTTATGGTAACAGTACGATCTCCGAAGGATTTAAATCCTGTCATTGAAATTTTCTTAATATATGTCAAAATAAATCGACTTATCTCAAATTATTATATAATTTAAATGAATAATTATGAGTATAAATTTTTTTTTTATACTCTCAGATTTTAGTTTATGAAACATAAGTTATAATAAATATAAAATGTTGCTGTAAAAAAAAAAATTAATTATATTGGTTAAGAATTTGATTTTTTTCAAATATAGCATCAATCATGGCTTTTAATTTCAATGGACTTATTGTTATAAAATAAAATTCATCTAATATATTAGTTTTATTAAAGTTTTTTATATTTTGAGATAATAATTTTTTAGAAGAATTAATTAGTCCAATGTTTTTAGCATTTGATATTAAATGATTAAATTCTTCGAGATTTTTATTATATTCAAGTGTTTCACATGAAATTAAATAAAGTTCCTTTATATTTCTTAACGAAATATAAAAAATTGAGGGATGGTTAACAAAATAATTAGAAAGGTTATCTAAAAAAATCACATTTAATAAATCCTCTTCAGATAGATATGTAAGAATATTAAATTCATCAAGGGTAAGAAATGATTCAAAGTGATTTTCACAGATTTCTAACATGTGGTGATAATTTACTGAATCACTCTTTTGGAGATAAGGATAAAGATCTCTTAATATGTCAATTCCTTTTCCAGGAATTGGGATATAATTGTCGAAAATTAAATCCGTCATGAATTCAATCAATTCTATATCAATTTCATGAGAAAATGTTAGAGAGATTCTCTGTTTAAAAATGTAAAAAAGCTGGTTATAAGTAAAATAATTCAATTTTCTTTTATAATCATAATGAGATAAAATATCTATTGTGGAGGATTTTAAGACATTATTTATAGTTGATATAATAGTAATTTTTAATTCTTTACCAAAAGAGAGTAATTTTTTCAGGATTTTAGGTTCTAAATATTCAGTATTTTTGAGAACTATCACAATATTACTATTTAATCTTTTAGTAGCTAACTTTAAAATACTCCAAAGCTGGTAGATTTTTAAATTAACAATTGTATTGATATCTAATTTAAAATTTAAAAGTTTTAATAATATAGATAAAATGGACATTATTATCTCTTCAAGAGTTTTTTCTTTACAATCAACATCAATTTTTTTGAAATCTTTAATATATTTATTTTGTTCGACCAAATCCTTTAAAACTTTATTAATTATTACTTTTTTTCCAATTCCTTCAATACCCTGATATAATATATTCATAGAAAAATCATCCGATATGCTATCTTTTAAAATAGAAAAAAGAGAATTTTCTTCCTTTTTTCTATACAAAATTACAGGTGGTATATATAATGGATCGAAGAGAGCCTTAGGACCAACAAAATCTATATTCTTTCCTGTTAAATTCATATTATTTTCTATTTGATTTTATTATATTTTTTAACTTTAGTATTTAAACCCCACTGAGAGAGAGGTGATTGGAAGTAAAAATAAAAGTAATTATAAAAATTTTTTATTAGATAAAAATTGAGTAAAAATAATTCTAATTTATCTTATTAACTTTAATCAAATCTTTATCGATTTTTTCATTCAATCTTATTTGCCTTATTTTTTTAGGAAAATCCAAGTCTATATCATCATATATAAATCCATCTTTATTCAAAGGAGCTTCAATAATATGCAATATAGATGGTGTTATTGAATCCTTGATAAATGATATTATTTTACTATTTCCAAGAAACTTTTTATTATGCATAGTCGCTAATGTATTACATGCTATAACAGGAATCCTGTTTTCAAGAGCTCGAGCTTGTAAATAGACTTTCCAATTATATAATCCAAGTTCACTAATTTGAGTAGGAGATAATAATAAATCCGCACCATTTTCTATAGCTAATCTAGGGATTTCATAAAATGCCATATCAAAACAAATTAAAATGGCAAAATAATAATTATTGAGTTTGAATAAATTTAAATTATTTCCCCTCTGGAAATATTTAGATTCAAAGGTATAGAGATGAATTTTATCTTGATTTCCAATTTCTTCACCTTTATTATTAAAAAAATAACATGTGATAAATGGTTTTTCTATAGAATGTCTCTTTTCCCAAATTCCACCTGATAAAAGATTAATTGAATATTCTTCTGCTAAATTTTGTATAAAAGAATAATCGTCACCTCTCCGTTGTTGAAGGTTATCCTCAATTTTATCATAAAAAGGAATCCATCTTTCTGGTAAACAAATAAGATCACATTTATTATATTTCTCTAATAATGATTTCAAGAGGACCTCAATATGTTTATAACATTTCTTTCTATTTTCTAATATTCTAGGTTGAAGACAAGCAATTCTCATAATATTTATTTAGCTTGTATATTTAATTCGTCTATAATATCAAAGATTTCATTTAATGATTTTATTTCTTTGTCTGGTGTGATATCATGATATATTTCATTATCTGGATTTAAAGAATCATATTTTCCACCCCTATGAATATAGATGCTATAGATATTATTTTTGATAGCAGGGTAGATATCTTTATCTAATCTATCACCTATATATATACTCTCTTGGCCTTTAATACCAAATTTCCTAAGACAATATTTAAATAATTTCGGATTTGGTTTTCTGATACCAATTTGATCAGAGATAACAACTAAATCAATTAAATGTTCAATATTTAACCTTAAGATCTTTTCATATTGTTTTATTGGAATACCATCAGTAATTATAGCGGTTTTTATATTGTATTCTTTTAATTTGAGTAAACATTGTTCGACATCTTCATAAAGTTCAATCGAATCAATTTTTTCTTTATGGTATGCCATAACTGCAGCGGCAATATATTTATACTGCATATTGAATGATAAATTAATATTTTCATCTACTTGATTCAATCTACGAATAAAATAATTATAATGTGCAGAGAAATTAGAACCATATTCTTCTACTATTTCCTTTAAAATTTTAATGGCTTTTTCTCTTTTAATATCTAATCCTAAATTGATCATAGCATCAATTCCTTTTATGCGTGCTTTTCTTGAAAGTCCTGTAGAATCAAATAAACAATCATCTAAATCAAATCCAACTAATTTTATAGTCATATTATTCAAAGATATTAATTTATTTTAATATATATATGTTTTAAACATATTTAATATAACGATAATAGGATTTAATTAAATTTATTACTTTAATAAATAACTAGCCGCCAATAACATAAATTTATTTATTCTTAAGGATATATAATCTTTAATATTATTTTATATTCTATTATTATCTAAAGAGAGAAATTCGGATAAAGGTAAATTAAAATACTGTATTGGAGAATTACTAATTGAAGAATATTTGTGCATTGTGTTATTTTCATCGTAAAATAGGTCCATTAGTCTTCTATTCATATCCCGAAAATATATTAGATGATCAATTATCAACAAGAATCGCAAATATCATGGATCAGCAGTTTATAGAAGGCTTTTTTACTCATTCATTTGAAGATATCATTACTATGAATTATTATTTTGAAATTCAATCAGATTGGGCACGTGGAAATAAAGATATGTTGATGATATCTTTTATCTTTGATGAACAAATAACAACAGAAATTGAAGAAAAAATACAGTCTTTATGTAATGAATTCTCTGAAAAATTAAAATCCAATGAAGCAATTTACACAGCTTTTCACATTAGTGATATTAAAAATTTTGATAAAGAAGAACAAGAAATCATTGTTAAGAATAATGAATTAATCAAATTATGGGTAAGAGAGTTATATTGGGCAACTATAGAAATTACAAGAGAAAAAACAGAAGAAGAAAAATTAGCCAACCTTTTAAATAAAAAATATATCTTTTTAATATTAAGAAAACTTTCAAAAGGACCATTACCATTGGAATGGCTGAAGGATTGGTTTCAAGATAATTTTCTAGATATAAACTTTAGTGAAGTTATCGAAAGCTTAATTGAAAAACGATTAATATTTATAAATCAAATTGGTATTGTTGAAAAATATGTACTGCTACTAAAAGAGGTGAATGCAGAAAGAATTCCTCCAGATAGCGTTATTGAGTATATAGATGAAACACCAAAATTAATAGAATTGATCCTTCCAAAAGTTCAGAAATTTTTTAGTATGTATGAAACCAAAACAGAGGAGGAGCTAGAAGAGGATTCTTTTCTTCTTTTTCAAATTATTGCAGATCCAAAAAAATATAATGTTCTCTCTGAATTAAGAAATGGTCTAATTCCTAGAGATAAATTACCTAAACTTGTATCAAAAAGAAATTTAGATGCTTTAAGTAAAGTAATAGATTTTTTAAAAGAACATAATATAATTGAAGAACTTAAGTATAAAAATGAAAGATATATTGTTCTAAAAACAAACTTGCAAATAACTACTGCTTTTCCTGAATATTTAAGAAAATTATTGCCAAAAGAATCTAAACCTGTTATTGCAAATATATATAGTCCAGGAATCAGTGAAAAAGATAATATTGAAGGTATCTTTATAGATGAGATCAATACAGATGTTAAAAGCATCATTGATAATATTGAAAATAAAACTCTAAATCATAATAACCTAAAAAAGAAAAAAAAAAGAAAAAAAAGAAATTAAATGATTAATTTTATAAAAATAATTTTTTATTTTTTTTGAACTTATTTTAGGATTTGGTCAATAAGAATGCCAAAAGAAGAACAATCTGATGAAGATTTAAAATATCTATTAGGTAATATGGGAGTTGAGATTTTTTTTGCAATAGATAAGGGAGCTACTAAATTTGATACAATAAAATTATTCTCAGGTATACCTATTGCATGCATTAAAGGGAGAATTCCTGTATTATTAGGTTTAAATTTAATAGAAAAAAAAAAAGAAGAATATTTCATCACAGAAAAGGGGATTCGATTTAAAAAAAAAATAAATAAAAATCGTTTAACTTAATTATTGCTATATAAGAATAATGACATCAGTCTGGGGCAACATATTCATTGTTATGAGCAATAACTCTTTTATATTGTCACAAGTTCATCATCTGTCAAGATTCTTATTCTAAATTATTTTAAGTATCTCCATATATTTCAATCTCAAGATCTAATTCTTTAAGAGGAAGATCACTATATAAATAATCAATAAATTCATCAATTTCTTTTTGATCATCACCAAAAATTTTCAGAATAAATATTTCTTTTTCTTTCTGTTTTTCCACCCTATATCCAGATTTTTTCGCTTTTAAAGTATATGAATCAGCTCTATTTTCATCAGAAGTCTTGTATATTCCACATTTATTTCCTTTAGAAAGGATTCTGAAGGCAAAAGATGGAGCTTTCCTAATTTTACCATCATTCGATCTATATGTACAATCACCATATATATTTACATTTTTCTCTAAAAAAATAACCTCATCGATTTCAGAAAAACAAAAGACTTTATCCCCTGACATTACTTTAGATAAAAACTTCTTTTTTTCTTCTTGATTTTTTGCTACATCATTATCATGATATTCTAACATATTTCTCATTTTAGGACAGATCTCTTGAATTAATCTTTCAAGCTCTTCTTTATTATTCGATATAGTCAATTCGCCGAACATTTTAACAAAATTGCAGAGAACCTTTTTAATTCTGAAATTTACAATCTTACAGGGACAAGGATCATATGAATTATAACATATTTTTTTTCCAATATTATCCATTAAATTATCCATTGTCAAGGTTATATGTTCCCTCAAAATATTTAAATTTTATGATAGTATTAAATAAGTAAATTACATGAACACATCAAGAGAAAGAAATCCACTTTTTATTATTCTAACAGCATAATCATATTTAAATGTTGGTCTTCGTTGAATAGAATCTGGAAATAAATTTCCTGATGAAGAAAAATTAACCTAAAAAAAGAAGTATAAAAAAATGAGCAATTTTATAAAAAAGAAAAGACTCACCCAAGAGGACATAGAAAGGATGATGGCAAACGCACTTTTAGATGCATATTTAGCATGTCCCTATTGTGAATATGGAGATTTAGAGCTTGATTATGACACCTGTCCAGAATGCCAGAAAAAGAATCCACTAAGTCAGCTTGGGATGATCTAATGAGGAGGGATACAAAAAAATGAAAAACCTAATTTATGAAAGGATCTATAAAAAGCTCTCCCACCTAATCAATTTTGAGAGGTTACAACAAAAAGAGTATATCAAATATAAGAGTACGGGACTCATGGATTTACATATCGATTTCCTACGAGTTGAGGAAAATAATGCGTTTATAATTGGGATGGGGCATAATTACAGGCAGAATGGGGATGTTATGGCAGATCCAGATATGGAAATCAGGATTTTCCCAAATACTCAAATGGCAGAGGCTTTAACCTTTCAGCTTGACAGTTTAGGGATATATCAAAGGGTATATCAAGATAATAAAGTCGATATCAGCTTAAAAAAAGATCTGAACTCCTTTCTTGACAAATGGCTTACAAAGATTAGATGAGACAATTATCAATTAGCATAATTTACATAAAACTAAAGACAAGAGGGATAAAAAAATGAAATTAATCTTTAAGGTAGAAATCAACTCAAA
>Ga0315549_1001680_pt1 | contig 22449 bp, 21 predicted proteins | sample SalMarSW160200MG_FD_203101 | JGI IMG/M metagenome (GOLD analysis project Ga0315549, IMG submission 203101) | Salt marsh sediment microbial communities from the Plum Island Ecosystem LTER, Massachusetts, United States - Salt Marsh Sediment SW1601-200 ... | reverse complement strand
CTCCTGTCATATATCTTCGGTAAAAGGCCGGCCCGTATTATTCATATCCAAAGCAAGGATGTGAATGTTACCAGTGCATATGTCAAGGTCCGCTGTTTTCCGGATTATGAACAAATCCAGGTCTGTTTTCAAGAAATAGTAATTCAAAACGGTTATGATAATATTGGAAAATCCACAGGCTCCTGGGTACCACTCTGTATCCATGACATTCCGATTATTATAATCTGGCTCTGCAACCTGAATCCCTTCCCAAGCCTCTTGCAAACTTTTTTTGGAATAGCGGATAAAGTTATTTTCTGTACGGAATTTAATGAAATATTGGGAGAAAATCCTTTTTCTCTATCTTCCCACATCTTGAAAAAGATCCTGCCATATAAAAATCACAGCCTTCATCCTAAGCTTACAGTATCGGATTTTACCTGGCTAAAATCTTTACCTCTGCGTCAAAGAACCGCTTCACTTTTTGATCCTGTGAATATGAGATCCGCGCTCTATAACCTGCATAAAATTACCGTTTCCGGTATGCGCCGCAGCGGGGGACTGCTTTATTTTCTTTGGTTGGCGAGTCGGCTTGATTGGAATTTGATACACAAAGATGATGCGCAATTACAGTTTTATGACCGAAACCGTCATATCGTCACCGCTCAATTAACGGACAGCTCCCGCAGGCAGATCATATTCACAACATGGGAAAAACAAGAGTTCACTATAACCTGGCACTCACTCTTTTCAATTGATAATAGCAATCGTGAAAAAAAAGATAACACATCCCGCAGCTGCCCGTTCGGCAATCAGGAGCAGTTGCTACAAGAACTTGATTCACTCGAGCCGGACCTGCTCTACTACAATTCTCTTAAAAAACTAACCCGGACGGAGCAGTTAAAGGATGGATAATATTCTAAACTTTGCCGTAGAAAAAGAACTTTCCCTTAAGGCCGCATTGTTTATTCTCTCCTGTATCAAAGACGCACTTGAAAAACAAAATTACTGCAGTATTATCTTGTCCGGTGGAAGTACCCCGCGAAACTGTTATAAAAATTTAGCTCGTCTTTTAAAGGAACACCAAATTCCCGCGGACGCTTTATACTGGTTTTTTAGTGATGAACGCTGGGTCCTTCCAAACAACTCCCAAAGTAACGAAAGAATGGTTCGCGAGCTCTTATTGCAGCCTATAAAGTCCCTATCCGAACAGGTTTTCTCCTGGCAGGCTGCACATGGCTCTCCTTTTACCTGCGCACAAGGTTATCAGAGGTTTATAAATAATTTTTTTATTGCGAACAACCGTTCCCCCGATATTTGCATTCTAGGTATGGGTTCGGACGGCCATACCGCCTCACTTTTTTCTAATGCCATAGTTTTAACTGAGAACAATAAAACTTTTCACGTTAAAAAAGATATAAAAAACTATGCGATTGCTCTTTTACTTCCGGACGGTAAAACCTATCGGCTGTCATTAACTCCCCATATTTTAAACAAAAGTAAGCATATTCTGTTTTTAATTGAGGGCAAGCGCAAAAGCCAAGCATTCGCCAGGCTGCAGGCAAGCGACTCAAGTCTGCCGGCTTCCTGGATTAAGGGCAAAGATCTTTTATTTTTTATTACAAACGATGTATTGCACTCTCCGTAATTAAAGTAACAGTGATCTTTTATATGGAGCCCACTTCTTTTACTTTTTGTACGATTTTTAACACAGACAATCCTAAATGCTCGGCTACTTCTAAAGCAGGACCGGATTCGCCGAAGCGGTCAATGCCGATCATCGCACCGTTGCCACCGGTTATCACATGCCAGCCGCTGCTTACACCTGCTTCAATAACCACCTTTTTTGCAGAGTCGGGCAGCAGCTCTTCCCTATAAGCAGCCGGCCCTTGTAAAAATAATTCTCTGCAGGGCATGGAGACAACGCGCACTTTCAGATCATTCAATTCACGAGCTGCTTCTAACGCCAGACCTACTTCCGATCCCGTGGCTATCAGCACCACATCCGGCACGCCCTCTGAATCCGCAACAATATATGCACCCTTTTTAATATTCTCTTTCCAATGAGGATCGGATTTCACAAAAACGGTCAGGTTTTGCCTGGTATAAGCCATGACCGAAGGACCACTTGAGTGTTCGCAGGCGAGCTTCCATACTTCTACATTTTCCTGTGCATCTGCCGGTCTAAAAACAAGCAGATTGGGAATTACGCGCAGAGCTTCCAGATGTTCTACAGGTTGATGGGTAGGGCCGTCCTCACCCACAAAAATCGAATCATGAGTAAAAATATAGAGGACGGGCAGTTTCATGAGCGCTGCCAGACGTATAGCGGGCCGCATATAATCGGAAAAGACCAAAAACGTAGCGCAAAACACTTTCAATCCGCCATGCAGCATTATCCCGTTTACAGCAGCACCCATTCCATGCTCCCGAACACCAAAGTTTATATTCCTGCCGGTGCGATTATCTTTTTGAAAACTTCCCATTCCCTTGAGCAATGTTTTATTGGAGCCTGCCAAATCTGCCGAACCTCCTATAAAATGAGGCAGTGCTTTGGCTGTTGCATTGAGGATCTCGCCACCCGATGACCTGGTGGCGACTTCATCTCCCACTTCGTATAAGGGATAAGTAATAGCGGGAAGGTTTTTCCCGTCAAAATATTTCTGCCACTCATTAAATAATTCCGGATTGTTCTGCTTCCACTCTTTAAAAAGCTGCTGCCATTCGTCATAGTATTTGTCCCATAGTTTTTGTTTGGCTTGAAAATATGCTTTTGCTTCCGGAGCCACATAAAACATTTCGCTTTCCGACACACCTAAGGCCTTTTTGGTAAGAGCAACTTCCTCGTTTCCCAAAGGAGCACCGTGTGCTTTATGTGATCCCGCCAGATGCGGAGAACCCTTGGCAATTGTGGACCTGAGTAAGATTAAGCTGGGCCGCCCTTTTTCTTGTTTCGCTTGGTTTACCAATGCTAAGATCTCATCCGTATCATAGGCACTGCCGGACAGAGTCTGCCATCCATAAGCGGAAAAGCGCTGCAATACATCTTCCGTAAAGGTTATATCCGTGGATCCGTCGATGGTGATTTTATTGAAATCATAAAATACGATCAATTTGCTTAAGCCCAGATGACCGGCAAGAGAAGCCGCTTCCGAGCTTACACCTTCCATGAGACAGCCGTCCCCCGCTAACACATACGTATAATGGTCAATAACAGTATGCTGCGGCGTATTAAATCGAGCCGCCAACATAACCTCCGCGATAGCCATTCCCACGGCATTGGCAAATCCCTGACCCAGTGGCCCGGTTGTGGTCTCCACACCGGGTGTGAGTAAGTTTTCAGGATGACCGGGTGTTTTGGACTGCAATTGCCTAAAATTTTTTATATCCTCCAAGCTGAGTTCGTAGCCGCTTAGATGAAGCAGAGAATAAAGCAGCATGGAGCCATGACCGGCTGAAAGCACAAATCTGTCTCTATTAATCCAGAAAGGATCGCGTGGATTGTGTTTTAACATTTCTCCAAAAATAAGAGATCCCAACTCCGCGCATCCCATGGGCAGGCCGGGATGACCTGAATTGGCCTTTTGAACCGCATCCATCGTAAGCGTTCGAACGGTTAAAGCTACACTTTTAATTTCTTCTTTCATGCTACCTTCCTCCTGTATAATTTAACTGCACCCTGTGTAAGTTCGATTATACAATAATTATTATCTCGAACAGCACCCACATTTACACATACAGTGTTTTCAATCATATCCTGATGATACGATTCATGGATATGCCCGCACACACATAATGTAAGCGCTTTCATTTTTATATATTCTTTCACTACCTTCGATCCGCAATGAGCACCATGATATGTCCTGTCAAGCTTTGTATCAAAAGGCGGTGCATGAGATACTAATACGGTATATGTACAATCCGCAACTGTGTTAAATCCCGCATCCAAACATGCGGTTATCTCTGCATCATTGAGTTCAAATGGAGTGTGAAATGGGGTTAAATTACTACCTCCCACACCAAAAAAACCGATTCCGTTAAATATTCTGCCGCTGCCGTGAATGCTGACATTACGTTCATTTAAATAATCCAGTACACCTTCCCTATCCATATTTCCGGGAACGGCAAATAAGCTAAAACCACGGTCGATAAACGGCGCTACGACTGATCGAGCCTCGTTATATCCTCCGCTCTGGGTGAGATCTCCTACGATCAACACCAGATCTATGTTCTGTTGGCTGCGCACTATTATTGGAATCTTTTCTACTGCACCATGTATATCAGAAAGCACAAGAATCTTCATTATTTCATTTCATTGAGGAAATTGTAAAAATCAAAATATATCAAATTAGTTAAATTATTATTCATTATACCATAACAAGTTAGCAATTTCCTTTTAAGGAGCTTCATGCAAAAATAACATTTTTGCATGAAGCTCTATTAATGTTTCTTTTTCTTCTTCTTTTTTTTCTTATGCACCGTACGTTGAATACGGGTAATCTGTCTGTGTTCTTGGGGAGCAGCTTTTTCGTTTTGGCTAACATTCTCCGCATTCTTCGCATTCTCTTCATGCTCCACGGTTTTGACTACGGGTTTGACCGCAGCAGGCCCCACGGTTGGCGGACGCTTGCCGAATATGGTAAGATCACGTTTTTCCTTGCTTTTATTAATAATTCGCTGCCATCCCAATACAACCGGTGATGCAATAAAGATTGAAGAATAAGTACCTACCACAATACCTATAATAAGGCTCAGAGCAAAATCTTTGATATTGCTGGCCCCGGTTACTAAAATATACAAGGGAATAATCGCAATAAGAGTAGTTAACGAAGTCATAATTGTTCTGCTTAATGACTGTGTAATACTCGTATCAATAACATCATCTATTTTATAATCTTTGAGCAGTGAAAAATTTTCTCTTATTCTGTCATATACAACGATAGTGTCATTCAATGAATAGCCGATTATAGTAAGAACCGCTGCAATTGTGGCGGTACTGATTTCTATTTTAAAAACACAGATGAATCCAAGCATTATGAGCACATCATGAATGAGTGCAACAATGGCACCAACCGCATAGGTAATCTTAAAACGAATCGTGATATAAATCAGAATAAGCACCAGTGCGATGAAAATATAATAGATTGAGTTTATGGCTAGAACTTGAGCCAATTGCGCGCCCATAGTTTCACTTTGCTTAATAAGAACCTGTTCTGTTCCGTATTTGCTCTGTAACAATCCAATAATCTTTTTCCCTAACTGCTCATAGACATCCGTATTTGACGCCTCTCCTTCCGCTCCAATACTTTCTGCTTTCGGAACATTAGCACGAATTATATATTCCTGTTGTTCCGGTTCCCCCACAACCTGCAGATTTATACCGTCAACCGTTGCAAGCAGAGAACGTACATCCGTCAAGGAAGCAAATACCTTGTCTCCCGGCTGTAAGCTATAATTCACGGTCGCCGATTCCTGAGGTCGAATTACTTTCTTGACACTAATAAGCAGTTCCGGAGAAGTTGTTACGGGACCATTTAAAGTAATTTGCAGAGTGGCTATATCTTGAAGTTTTTCTATAAGCTGATTTACATTGTCTAGTTCAGTGAGTTCAATAGATAATGGATTTGCCTCCGTATCTACAATTTTTAAGTATTTCTTATCCGATTCCAGAATGCCGCCCTTTATAATTTCCAGTTCCAATGCGCTCTCTCCCGAATTTAAAAAGGTCAGACCAACGGGAGCAATTTGAATTTGCTGGATAAGTCCGCCTTTAAAATCAATACCTAAATTGAAACCTTGATTAATAAAGAAATTAACCGCACCAAAAACAATAAGGATCAGCGAAATACCGAGTGCAATAAAACGAAGTTTGGAAAATCTGATTATCCTTTTCATGACATCCGCCTCCAGCTGATACTGAGTCTTGATGCTTTAAACACATCGGTGACAAAATCGAACATGAGTCTTGAAATAAAAATTGCAGAAATGAATGAAGTGAAGATACCCACTGCTAAGGTAAAGGCGAAACCCTGCACACTGCCCTTGCTTAAGAGAGAAAGAATAAAGGCAGCAATAAATGTTGTTACATTAGCATCCAGAATTGTCCAGAAAGCTTTACTAAAACCTGTTTTTACGGCTGCTTGACGCGATTTACCTAATCTGTACTCTTCTTTTATACGTTCAAAAATAATAACATTAGCATCTACCGACATACCTACGGTAAGAATCACACCGGCTATACTGGTCAGAGTCAGGGTAAATCCCGTTGCGGAGAGGATTGATACCAACAGAAAGAGATTAAAGAATAAAGACATGTTGGCAATAATGCCCGCTCCTTTATAGTAGATAATCATAAAAGCGATAACAAACAAAAAACCGATCATAATGGCATTTAAACCCTCGCGGATCAAATCCTCACCCAGCGAAGGTCCTACCTCCGATTGGTTTTCAATATTAAGTACGACCGGCAACGGGCCGGTTCTTAACACCTTGGCCAGATCATTGACTTCAGCCCTTGAAAACTCTCCTCTTATTGATACTACTCCCCCGCTGATAGCTTCGGAAATATTAGCGATTGAGCGTGATTTTATTTTATCATCCAACACAACGGCCAAAGCCTTACCCTGATGCTGGTCTGTTACCTTATAAAACTTTTCGGCACCGTCTATCCGTTTACCCTCTTCATCTACGTATTCACCCAATACGAAAACAACTATAGGTTTCCCTGTTTGACGATCGACATCAGGATAAGCATTTTGGATAGCTTCACCACGCAGTACAGGTTCTCGCTGAATAACGGTAAAACCAACACGCTTATCCAGTCCGTATTCATCCTTATCATAGATGCCAATGAGCATTTGTCCCTCTTTAAGAATATCGGGATCATTGAGTTTCAGCGGCTCCGAAGGGTCTGTGAGTGCTAAAAAATCCTTTGGATGTTCTGCTTTATATTTCTCAAAAGCTTCGACGCCTTCCTTATCCAAGAGATGAAAATTAAGCCGGCCTTTACCCATAATAACCTTACGAATCCGTTCCGGATCCGCCGCACCGGGCAGCTCCACGGTAATGCGATCACCCTGCCGTCTGATCTGGGGTTCGGTAACTCCAAACTGGTCTATACGTGAATTAAGAATTTCCATGGCCTGCTGCACTTTTTCTTCCCGCAGCCAGTCCGGTATTTCAGAACCATACTCCTTTTTATAGGACGTAAAATCCGCTTTAATTGCTACATACATACCGCCTTGCAAATCCAATCCCAGCTGTAGTGTTTGGGACCTGAAATCCTTTAAATAAAGGATCTCATCCCTATAGTATTTTTCAACAACAGTTGTAAAGTCCCTCTCAGAAACATTTTTGTAGATGGTTCTCAGCATTTTAACGAGAAGCAGCCGAGCAGGGGAGGATTCGGACTTCTGTATGATAAATTCCTGAAACTTCTTTTGCTCCTCACCTGCCTTAATCTCCGCATATCTTCTGATCTGGGGAATGGAACTTAAGGCGTTTTTCTTACCGTCTTCAGGTATGAGAATATACCACTGTAATGTGGGTGAAATAAACATCACCGCCAATAAGAGTAAGAGAATAAAGATAATTATCCTAGAACGAACACTCATAATTAGCTCCGAATTAATTAATTTTTCTATTTGCTATCATTGCCTAATTTTTGTCCATATTATAAGAATTATGCCAATGATAAATTGCGATTTACCGCAATAGTGAAATTTTATTTTATTTGTTTTCAGCAGCAGCTGCTTTTTTATCAACCACACTTGCGATAGCGGATTTTTGAAACTCAAGTTTTGTGTTTTCATCCACTTTAAGCGTTACCGACAGATCTTTCACGGTTGTAACAACACCCTGCATTCCACCGATTGTAAGCACTTTATCACCCTTTTTCAGGGTAGCAAGCATGCTTTGTACCTGTTTTTGCCTTTTATTCTGAGGTCGAATTATAAGAAAATAAAAAACCACCAGGACCAAACCTACCATAGCTATGGTTATGAAGAGGCTGCCGGAGGAACCCTGACCTTCCTGTAATAAGGGTAAACTTGAAAATAACGTGTCTGACATTTGTTTTCCTTTACTAATCTATTAGATTTTGGCTAAGTTATCACATATGTTAAGCTAAAGTCAAGCTCTTCTAAATTGCTTTTGGCCTCAAATTAGCTGCTATGTAATTACTTTTAATTAATTAAACCCTAATTTAAATGGGAAATAATAAAGTCTGCTAACTTCTCAACCCCATTTGTTATTCCATACCTAGCAATATTCGTATTGCATCGTTCAAGCACGGTGTAATCCGAAGATATCTTTACCAGCAGATCGTGCAGATCATGTGCTTTTCTTGCCGCGAAACCGAATCCGTTATCTACAACAAAATCTTTGGTACCGGCTTCATTTATCACCCATGCATTGTGGATTACGGGCTTTTTAAGATTCAGGGCTTCGAAAGTGAAATTCGCACCTGCTTTACCTACCACAAAATCTGATGCGGAGATATATTCTTCCATATTATCGACAAAACCCCTTACATGAATATAGGGGGGTCCTTGGCAGCCAATAATATCTTTTTCCAATTTCTCCTGTAACTTTTGGTTTCTACCGCAGATAATAATAAATTGGATATTTAATTTTTTTGCAATCAGGAACTTAATATGGCCATCCATGACGCCGAGACCTTCTCCACCTGCACTCATAACAAAGGTGATAACACCGTCCTGCAAACCTAATTTTTTGCGAATCTCCAATTTATCATTATTAATCCTTTCAAATTTTGGATTAACCGGATAAGGGAATATATGTATTTTACCTCTTTGAACACCCCTTTTGGCAAGCTCGCGTTTGGCCTGCTTTGAAAAAACCACCATGGAATCACAAAATCTGTCTGCCCAAAAATGATGTGCCCAGAACGGGTCCGTATTAATACTTACATGGGGGATAGACATTCCGTTTTTGCGTCTTAACGCGCCAAAACGGTGGGCAAAAAAGTAATGAGTAGTCACAAATATATGCGGTTTTTCCTTGAGTAAAAAGCGCTTTAAACGCTTTTTAAGACCCATACCGAAAAAACTGTTAATAAGCCAGCTCACAAAGCCATTATCTCCGAAGTTCATTATAAAAGCGGATAGCCCGGGTCTTTTCAATCCGACTTTATTCCATGATTTACTATAGATATAATAAGCAAATCCTGCTTTGAGCTCTTTAGCCAAATCCACTACTTTGACATTAAATTTCCCCGCATAACGCTGATTTATATAAGTGCTGAGAGCCAAAGCCGGTGCTCGGTGACCGTCACCCAAAATAATCATACCGATGAGTATTTTTTTCATTTAGTGCGCAGAGCCCCTCTCCTGTTTTATCAGTTTAAGTACGTTTTTTAAGCGTTTATTAAAAACCGTTTCCACTCGATACGATGCTTTCCTGGCCTCTTTCATATACTCAATCAAATACTCCAAACCCGACACTATTTTTTCTAACCCCTCAAGGGTTACATCTTCGGACATATCACTCTCGAGGTCGAACTCAGGACCGACCAAATGGATTATATTACCAATTTCCGAAAGAGTGTAATTAAAGGTCTGTAAATCCTTTATAAACTTTACAAGCAAGATATCTATGGTTCTGTAAAGTCTGAATCCCCCTTCTGTTCTCTGAAAAGGATTAATCAGGCCTTTTTCCTCCCAAAACTTAATGGTTCGGGTATTTACTCCCCCCTTATCCGCCAGTTCACCTACTGTGAGAAGCTGAGATTTTGCGAGGGTAGTCTCCCCGCCTACTTTTTTTAAAGGTAATCCGACCTCATTTTTTATTTTAGCTATCTCTTTATAAGAGTAGCCCATGGATAAAAAATTTTTAACAACCTCTCCGTACAGCAGGGCCTGCCCCGTGAAACTATCACCTGATTCCTCCAAAGGTGCAATCAGCTTATTCTCTATCCATTTATCCATTTCTTTTTGTGAGATCTCAAGTTGTTGTGATAGTTCCTCTCGAGATACTTTCAAATACTGCTGCTCCTTCTCCTCTTAATTAAATAAGCAGTATCTTCTCTATTCCCTCCGGCACATGCGATACTCCGAATATCCGCTTTAGGTTGTGAATAGAATCAATTGTCTTTTCATTCTGCTCATTATAAATCTGCATTACCTGCTTCAATTCTTCATCATTACTCGTATAGAGAGCGGAACAGATAGCTGCTTTAAAGAATCCCTTTTCTGCAAGTTCCCGAGTCTTCAGTCTGCCAAATCTCTTTTTCGCAGAAGCATTGACAATAGCCGTATCACCTTGATATCCGACAGTAAATATAAAATCCTCACGCTTTATCATACTAAAATTTCCTGCTTATGAAATTATTTTGCCGTATATTATTAAATTTAGCAATAGCCTTTTTTACTAGGATTAAAAAAGGGGAAAGCATACCTCTGCCTTCCCCTCGTATTAACAATTCACATACCACCAGCATTGCTGGTGGTATGTGTGGGGAGCACCGAGCACTCAATATAATTGAGTGCTCGGTGCAGGGTAGAAGAAAAAGGCCACCACCAAAGGTGATGGCCTTTTTCGAAAGTTAAATTACCAATATTAATATGGAGGCATTCCGCCACCTGGCATTCCGCCGCCTGGCATAGGAGGACCCTCTTTTTCAGGAAGATCCGTTACTATACATTCTGTGGTAAGAAGAAGTCCTGCAATCGAAGCGGCATTCTGCAGGGCTGATCGAGTAACCTTTGCCGGATCAATAATACCCGCTTTTACCAGATCGAGCCATTCCATTTTTGCTGCATCAAAGCCGATACCTTCCTTTTCCGATTTCGCTCTTTCCGCCACTATCGCACCGTCAAGACCGGCGTTTTCCGCGATCTGCCTGATCGGTTCCTCCAGAGAACGCATTACAATCTTAAAGCCAACTGCTTCGTCCTCGCCAATACCCGCGAGATCCACTTCTTTAAGTTTGGTAACCGATTTAACCAGTGTGATACCGCCGCCCGGAATAATGCCTTCTTCTATTGCTGCTCGTGTGGCAGAAAGCGCATCTTCAACGCGGTGTTTCTTCTCTTTGAGCTCAACTTCGGTAGCGGCGCCCACATTAATTACGGCCACGCCTCCTGCAAGCTTGGCTAGTCTTTCCTGTAGTTTCTCTCTATCATAATCCGAGGTCGTATCTTCAATCTGAACTTTGATTTGAGCAATACGATCTTTTATATCCTTCTCTTTACCGGCGCCTTCGATAATTGTGGTGTTTTCCTTATCGATCTTAATGGATTTGGCCTGTCCCAACTGGCTTAAGTCGGTATTTTCCAATTTTAATCCCAGTTCTTCGGAAATAACCTGACCGCCTGTGAGGATGGCGATGTCTTCTAACATCGCTTTTCTGCGATCACCGAATCCTGGAGCCTTAACCGCACAGGCGTTTAAAGTACCTCTAATATTATTCACTACCAATGTGGCAAGTGCTTCACCCTCCACATCCTCGGCAATAATCAGAATCGGTTTTCCCGCCTGGGCTACTTTCTCCAAAATCGGCAGCAGGTCCTTCATACTGGAAACCTTTTTTTCATAGATTAAAATATACGGATTTTCAAATACCGTAGTCATGTTCTCGCGATTGGTAACAAAATAAGGAGAAACATAACCGCGGTCGAACTGCATACCTTCTACTACTTCCAGATCAGTAACCATTGTTTTGGATTCTTCGACGGTAATAACTCCATCTTTACCTACTTTTTCCATCGCGTCAGCGATGAGGTTGCCGATTTCATTATCATTGTTAGCAGAGATTGCAGCTACCTGGGCAATCTCCGCTTTATCCTTTAACTCTTTGGATTTGTCCTTGATATAAGAAACAGCTACCTCTACGGCCTTGGCAATACCGCGTTTAATTCCCATAGGATTAATACCCGCCGCAACGCTCTTTAATCCCTCTTTGATCATACTATAGGCGAGTACGGTAGCAGTAGTTGTACCATCTCCGGCGATGTCATTCGTCTTTGTGGCTACTTCCTTTAAAAGCTGTGCACCCATATTCTCAAAAGGATCTTCAAGCTCAATTTCCTTGGCGATTGTGACTCCGTCGTTGGTCACGGTAGGTGCGCCAAACTTCTTATCAAGAATAACATTCCTGCCTTTTGGTCCTAATGTGACTTTAACAGCATTGGACATCTGTTCTACACCAGCTAATAATAGCTTCCTTGCAGACTCTTCAAATTGTAGTTGCTTTGCCATATATACACCCTCTCTTTATTTTAATATGTATAATAAAAATCCGATTGGTTTTAGCGAAAAACGCTTGTTTTTGATAAGATACAGATTCTTTTTAAAATCATCAACAAAAAAATTATTTTTTTCTGTTATATTGCGCTTAAAAACAGCTTGACTAAGCCTGAGATTTGATTAAAAAAGAGGTAATGAGCGGTAAAAAGGAACTCACACTTTATGTAGGCATTCGCTGGCAGCAAGCTGCAAGCAGATTAATTGCAGAAAAAACTGAAAATCTATTGGAAAAACTCACTCAAGCAAAGCTTGAAAAAAGTATTCCTCTGCATTGGAATTTACCCATTGCTCCATATCTGGAGAATAAAAATTCGCATACAGACCGGATTGTCACCGAAATCAAAACACGAATAACCGCCTGCAAAGATTGTATTGTTCCGATGGGATACAGCGGAGCGGCTCATCCGCTGTTGGGAGCTCCTGAATTGGAAAAAGAGCTGACGTGGTGTTTTTCCAATCCCTGGAAACATGGAATTATCGAACAGTTTAAGCAGAGTCCGTATATTATCATCCCTTACATCCCTGATATAATGCGGAAAGCTTCACTCAGGGCTTATCATAAAAATGGCTTTTCTCTTCTAGGCCTGCCCTTCAGCAACAGCCTGAACGGTATATATATGTTCGGACCATGGGAAGTTCAAACACATCTTAAGATTTTTTGCTATCAGCATATTACGCATTATAAAAAAGAGACTAAATCTACCCTTCCCTATAACCTCGATAGGCATACATCACATTTATTTATTCTCTTTGATGTACACACAGCTGAAACACATCTGGTACTGGAAGATATTATCCAAACCCTTTCAAAACGCTTTCATGTACAGTTCGCTTCATTAAAAGAAAAAACCGTGAGCCGTGCAGGCAAAAAAGAACTTACAAACTTAAGCTATAATCCGCCGCTTCCCTGTAATCCCAGGGCCAGAATATATTTAAAAAATGCATCTGCTCTTAAGACCAAAGATCCCCAAACAGAAAGCGATATCCGGAATATTCTCAAATTGATTTCTTTTAACAATCTGGATTTAACTTCTAAAAAAATCGAGCTCATACACTCTTCCGGCAAAAAAACCTTTTTAAAACCCAAGATCATTTCCGCTCATATGCCCGGTCAGGTCACCTTGCCCGGTGCAAATTTTGATGTTGTTTTTTCCGGCGGCAAATTACATGCAATTTTAAAAGGTGCTAAACAGTACACAACGGGAAGGGCCCTCGACTCATTAATCAAAACGAATAAAAGAACATATATGTATACTGCGGGGAGTATATTTTCTTTTGAAGATGAGGATAGCCGGGGATTATTGGAAAAAATATCCTGCCACCTTCCCGGTATTGCCGAGGCAAGCACAATCATCAGAGAATACTCTTATGTTGGTGATTTCCCCTATTTACTCATTACGATGGAAGTTACATATCCGGAAATCTCAAAGCTGCCTGAAATCACTCAAGTCTCCCCGTTCGAGCTCGCGGTATTGAAATTTAAAAAGCATGAAATACCTGTGCTTCACAGCCTCTACAGCGACGGCACGTGCTATCAAGTTAGTTTTAACGATCTATCTGCCATTTATAATGTTGCCGGAAGTATGTTTTATCTGCCGCTTTATGATTCCTATCTGGTTTTGGGATTCATTCCTCAGAAAAATCCCGCCGTACAAAGCATCCAACTGCGCATTGAACAAAAAAACCATGATTGCTATTTATACGCCAGTTTCTACGGCACGTATAATCATGAAGAGACGGCTTTTTATGATAATACAAAAGAGGTTTTTTGTCTTTTTGTTGGGATAAAAGATCAAATCCCCAAAAAGATACCTTTTTTTCCCCAATCCGTATTAAAGACACTTCCGACATATAATATCGCAAGTCTTACTCGCTGACAGCTCTCAGCCGGAAAGCGCTTGTACTTCGCCGGAGAACACTAATTGAGTGACCTCCACAGTGTCCGGTTTGAATTTCAACTCACCCTGTGGACCTATCCCCAAAATGGTACCCACCTCTTCTCTCACCGTACTTCCCTCATGAAACAGTATTTTGCATTTCTTACCATTTAAAAAAAGGCGTTTTTCCAACTCGCTACGCCATTCACTATAGCTTAACACGGTCTTTAGGCCGGATAAAAGCTCACACAGCAAGGCAGTTCTGTCGATTTGATGATTGAGGAACCAGGCAAGCGAAGCGGCCTGCTCTAAGCCTTGCGAAAACCCAGGCTGATTACAGTTTATACCAACTCCGATAAGAAAAAAATCTCCTTTTGCAGTGCAAAGTATTCCGGCAATTTTTTTTCCTTTAATAAGCACATCATTAGGCCACTTAATATGAGTATCAAGCGTGAACAGTTTTTCAATCGTAAGAGCTACAGCTAATCCTGTGAGCAGCGGGAGTAATGATTCTATATGGTGTATACTGCTTTTCTTCAAGATAGCAGTAAAAAGCAGGTTTTGAGCTTTTGAAGACTCCCACATCCTGCTTACGTACCTTCCACGCCCTTGGGTTTGAAAATCAGTCGTTATGACGGTACCGTGAGCACATCCCGCTGCCAGAAGAAGCTCCGCATCCTTCATGGTGGATGTAGTTTTTTCACGATAGTAAATAGGGGCGCTATTCCATGGTGAAAGATAAGGCAGCATCTGCATTACGATAGGTACTCTTTAGGCACATATTATCCGTTAAAAAGGAAACTTATAATCATGCAGGCTAAACTCCTGTTTTAATTCCAGTATCTGTTTTTGCACTCCTTCATCGACGGGCACACCTTTGTCCTTGCGAATTTGTTCCGCTTCATATTCTTTTTCACCTGCTGTATAGATGCGGTTGTGTCCGGGCATTTTTTGTGAGGAACGCAGCTGGCGCAATATGGCACCGGCTGTTTGTTTGAATTTATCGGGTTCGGTAAAGCATGAAATATCTATGGCAATAAAGAAATGACCCAGCTTATAGGTTGTTTTTTTGCCGTCTTTAAAACCGGAGAGAGCTTTCATAAAAGCACCTCCCTGAAGAGCAGCGCTTAAAATCTCAATAAAAGTAGCATATCCGTATCCTTTATACCCTCCGGTCTCTTCACCGATACCTCCCAGCGGCACTAATGCCGCTTCTCCGTTAATAAGATCCTGCAGCACCTGTTCGCCGTCGGTTTTTGAGTTTCCATTTCTATCAATAACCAATCCCTTTGGAATTTCACTACCAAGCCTGGCAAGTACTTCAATCTTTCCCCGCTGGGTAATGGAAGAAGCACAGTCAAGCACAAAAGGGAATTCCTCGTCTGTGGGTACACCCACCGTAAGCGGGTTTGTGCCCAGCATGTTTTCCACTCCAAAAGTGGGGGCAACAGACGGCCGCGCGTTCGTGCCGGTTATTCCGATCATACCCTGCTTTAAAGCCATCAGTGCATAGAAACCGGCAATGCCGTAATGGTTGGAATTGCGTACCGCCACCATACCCATACCGTACTGTTTGGCTTTATCGATTGCCATTTGCATTGATTTCCTGGCAATTACCTGCCCCATACCGTTATTTCCGTCGACTACAGCAGTGGTAGGACCCTGCTTTATGATTTTAATTGAGGTTACGGGATTAATTATACCGGCTTTGATTCTATCTATATAAATATGCTTAAAACGGCTTATACCGTGTGAATCTATGCCCCGTTTGTCGGATTCACTGAGCACTTCCGCACAGACCAGCGCGTCTTCTTTCGGCACTCCGACTTTGATAAACACATCTGTCATAAAGCTTCTTAGTATATCGAGGGCAACCCAACATATTTTTTCAGTCATACACTAAAACTCCATACCTATTTCTGAATGTGTGTGATTGTATACTTTCAATAGTTTTTTTTCAAGTAAGCCTTCAATATGCAATAATACAGACTATGTGAAAAAAGTAAATACAGCCTTTTCAAATCTCATTTTTCTTAGTATATTATCGATATAATTTTTTTTTAATTGCTTAATACATATACAGATAATAATAACATTTTAAGGAGCGCGTAATGGGAAAACACAAATTTAAAACAGAAGTAACACAGCTTTTGGACCTTATCATTCATTCTCTCTATTCTCATAAAGAAATATTCTTAAGGGAACTGATTTCCAATTCTTCGGATGCTCTGGATAAGCTTAAATATCTCACCCTTACCGATGATGTATTCAAAAAATTGGATTTTAATCCCCGGATTGATATTTCATTTGATAAACAGGCTAAAACATTAACCATCGTTGATTCAGGTATAGGAATGGATGATAAAGAGCTGATAACTAATTTGGGCACAATCGCCAACTCAGGAACAAAAAACTTTTTACAAAACATCAAGGATGCCTCAAAGATCGATACCAATCTCATAGGTCAATTTGGAGTTGGATTTTATTCTATTTTTATGGTAGCGGACAAAGTAGAAGTGCAGAGTAAAAAGGCGGGAGGAGATAAAGCCTTCACCTGGACCAGCGACGGCAAAGGGGGATTTGAAATTGAAGAGACCGCACGTAAAGAAATCGGTACTTCCGTAACCCTTTCTCTTTCGGAGGAAGGCCTGCAGTATGCCAGCCGCTGGGAAATAGAGAGCATTGTTAAAAAATATTCGAATCATATTCCCTTTCCCATTTTTCTGCATTATCAGGAAGATAAAGATAAAAAAGAAAACAAAGAAGAACAGATCAACTCGGCTTCGGCTCTGTGGAAACGGCCAAAGGCAGAACTCAAAGAAAAAGACTACCTTGAGTTCTATAAAACAATCAGCCACGACACCGAAGATCCCCTGCACCATATTCATACTCAAGCAGAAGGTGCACTGCAGTATACAACACTCTTTTTTATCCCAAGCAAGGCCCCTTTTGATCTCTTCTATTCCGACTACAAACCGGGAGTAAAGCTCTACGTAAAACGTGTGTTTATTACCGATGATGAAAAGGAACTGCTGCCGCCGTACCTGCGCTTTGTAAAAGGCATCATCGACTCAGACGACCTTCCCCTCAATATAAGCCGGGAAATGCTGCAGCAAAACAGAGTGCTTGTTAACATTAAATCAGCATCAGTAAAAAAAATACTCTCCGAACTGAGCAAACTGACACTCGATAAAGATAAGTACCTGAAATTCTATGAAGAGTTTAAAAAACCGCTCAAAGAAGGTTTGTATCAGGATTTTACGAACAAAGAAACGCTGCTCGACCTTGTGCGTTTTAAGTCGACCAAAGAGGACGGATATACCAGCTTTGCGGAATATAAACTGCGCATAAAACCCGATCAAAAGGCCATTTACTATATAACCGGCGGTAACGAACAGAACCTTAAAGCTTCCCCTCTTTTGGAGATGTATAAAGACAAAAATATTGAAGTCTTGATAATGGACGATGAAATTGATGAAATCGTAATTCCCACGATTGCCAAGTACAAGGAAATCGATTTAAAGGCTGTGAATAGAACGGATGCGGCGGAAGATCTCAAAACCGAACAAGATAAAACGGCTGAAAAAGAAGTTGAGCCCCTTATAAAAAGAATAAAAAAAATACTGGCCAAAGATGTTAAAGATGTCAAAGCCAGTTCGCGTTTAAGTGATTCTCCTTCCTGTGTGGTGGCTGATGAAAACGATCCGACCATTCAAATGCAGCATCTCATGAAGGCGATGGGACAAAAGGAACTGCCCGAACTCAAACCGATTCTTGAAATAAATCCGACTCATGAGATCGTTAAAAAGATGGCTGAGCTTAAAGATGAGAAACTATTTTCAGATATTGCAAGATTGCTATTGGAGCAGGCTCTGCTCGTGGAGGGAGTACCGCTTAAGAATCCCAGTGAGTTTATAAAACGACTCAATAAAGTTATGAATATGGCGCTTTAAAAAACTTGAAGTTTTTTCATATTCTTAATAGCTTCAGTAAAACCATGTTTATTAAAAGTATCAATCCAGATTTCAACCGGAGTGAAACTCATAGTAACGGTTGTACTTTTTACAACCATAAGGTTATCTCCGCTATTAATAAAAAACGCTTTTACCCCGGCGTCCTGTTAATAGAAAGATATAATCAAGATCGGAAATACCATAATGGTTAAGGGCATCAGGTGGAATTACTATAGTGAAATCGTCATGTACTTTCGATATGCCAAAGGCTTCTTTGGTTCCTGGTTTTCCCGGCATAAGTTTAGGCATATTTTCTCCTTATTATGTATTTACAATTCTTACCATATTGAATTTTATTAATTTCTTCTTATTCAGTCAATGGGGGAATGACTTTTTCGACAGATTCGTTATACGCAGTCCAGGCACATCTAATCAACAAGCATTTCTTTTATTACGTGTTTTACTTCTTTAATGATATTTCTATTTAAACTTCCTAATCTTTTAATTAATCTTATTTTATCAATTGTTCTAATCTGATCTAATACAATATAACCTTTTTTATTTTGAAATTGCGTTGAAACCCTAGTAGGATATTTCTTTGATTTTGTTGTCATTGGAGCAATAATAACAGTCATTATATTTTGGTTCATTTCATCTGGTGAAATTATTACACAAGGTCTTGATTTTCTAATTTCGTGTCCAATAGTTGGATCTAAATTAATCAAATAAGCGTCATATTGGTTTACTACCATTCCCAATCTTCCATTTCAATATCAACAGCATCATCAATATATAATCCATCATCTTTATTATCATACATTTCTTTAAAGGATCTATCCCAATTTTTTCTAACATCTTTTTTTAATGCTTTGATAACAATTTTATCATCATCAATTTCCATTTCAACTTTATCTTTTATATTACACTGCTTTAAGACAGATTTTGGTATTCTTAAACCTTTTGAATTTCCAATTTGTATCACATTAACTAACATTATCATCACTCCTTATAAGTAATTATAATGTAATTACATTTATTTGTCAACTACTTTAATTATTGTGCCTGGATTTCGTACAACGAGCTTATGATAAAAGCTATTGATAGTTTATTGGAATTGATATCACCACCATGTGTTTTATCTGCTATTTTCCGGTATGAATATATGCCTTCACTAAATGAGTAGTAGAGTATTTTAAGTATCATTTTGGCGTGCTTCGCGGGTTTCCCATGCCTATCGTTCTTACGCTTCTTTTCGAATGGTTCCAACTCAATAGTATTTTCTATAATATCATTTAAAAACCTGACATACGTACCTTTGGGAAAGTTTTCTTCTTTATTTAATATGATTAAATGCGTTTGATCTTGGTCATAATGTTCATAATTCGCCATATCAACTCCTTATTAAGGATTATGGCAGATATTTTATGATTTGTACATTAATTACTTGCTTATAGGCAATATTGCAACAGACTCCGTTGTTGGGCGCAGTACGATGCATGATTATCCTAATATCAACTGAACTATTCCTGAACTAATTATAATTATTGGTATAATGATAATTAATCCAATAGTAAATGTTTTTTTTACATGGTCCTTCATTGTCTCTATATTAGTAGCATTCGGTATATTTAAAAAAGTTGGCCTGATTTTACCAATTACTAATAAATCAATAAAAAATGAATCAAATAAAACAAGTAACATCATTAAAATGGATGTCCATAATACTTTTTCTGGAAAACCGCTATTTACCTTAAATGAAAAGATCCCAAATAGTACAAAGAATAGAATAATCAAAATAGCTACTAGGAATATAATAATAAAACCGATTATTGATTGTTTCTTTTTAAATTGACCAGATGAGTCACGTGTTTTATGAACTATACCAGTCTTATATACAATAAACGTTAATAATAAAAGCGAAAAACAACCTATTATAAAGAATACGAATAAATTTACTATCATATACATAATTTATGTTGCACCGTATGCGCCTAATGAGCTTATGATAAAAGTTATTGACGTATGATTTGTATAGTAATACAAAATCTTATGAATTGGAACTCATATGCTAAATTAATAATATCTATTAAGGTGTATATGAAATATATTGAAATTGATATCACCCCCATGGGTTTTATCTGCTATTTTCCGGTAGGAATATATGCCTTCACTAAACGAATAGTAGAGTATTTTCAGTATCATTTTGGCGTGCTTCGCGGGTTTCCCATGCCTATCGTTCTTTCGCTTCTTTGCGAATGGTTCCAACTCAATAGTATTTTCTATAATATCATTTAAAAACCTGACATACGTACCTTTGGGAAAGTTTTCTTCTTTGTTTAATATAATTAAATGCGTTTGATCTTGGTCATAATGTTCATAATTCGCCATATCAACTCCTTATTAATGGATTATGGCAGATATTTTATGATTTGTACATTAATTACTTGCTTATAGGCAATATTGCAACAGACTCCGTTGTTGGACGCAGTATTCGAACTGCTAATATTTATAGAATACAATTTTCTTTTTATTTATAGTTTATATAACCAAAATTAAATCGTTGTAAATGGATATTCTTCATTTTCTTTTTTTACAGATATATAATACATCAGTACCAAAACGATTTTTTAAGAATGGAAAATTGATTAATTTATCTCTTAAAATTAGTTTATCAATAAAATTGTATTTGTAAAGTGCGTGATGCAGTTTTCTTTTTAGTATTTTAAAATCTATTAAAATGTTATTCAAATAGTCTAATGAAAATAAGCAACAGGGTAATATCCCTATATCATTTGAAATTATTCTTTCAAACTCCGCTTTTTCAATTATTGGTTCAACTACTTTTCCATTTTTAATTACCGATTTTAAAAATATATTTCTCTTTTTCATAGAATGCGTTGTAAATAAAATTAGTAAACCATCTTTTTTAAAAATCCGATACATTTTCTTAAAGAAAGGAGCAATGTCATTTGATGATATATGTTGAATAACATGACTGCAAATTATTACATCATAAAAGTTGTCCTGTAAATTGCTTTTTAGAAAAGAAGTATTTATAGTCGAGACGTTATTTATGTCATGTTTTTTTATCCATTTTGTGACATCACCTAATCTATTAGAATCAGGTTCAAGTGCAACTGTTTGATTAAAATATTTATAGAATTGATAAATTAATCTTCCTCGTCCACAGCCAACATCTATCATTTTGTCAAAAAACCGGTTTTTAAAATATTTTTCAACATATGCCAATATATATTTATCAGATTTATTCCAATATCCCTTAAATGGCTCTTCGTTTTCGATCCAAATAATTGAAGCTTTATCATCAATATCTGGATATTTATAATTTTCCTTTTTTACCATCTATATTTCTTCTTGCATGATAAATATTGTCTATATTTCATCGCGTTAAAATCGAGTTCATTAATATTTTATACTTTTTTTAAAAAAAGCACTCTTCGAATATGGCGCATAACGTTCAGCGTGGGCGACCTTCAGCGCCGTCAATCACCCACGTAGGCTTTCAACAATCTTATTCTAATATAAAACTACCAGGCCCACAACTACATTCGGTGGCGCTGAATGTGGGCGAAGCCCCGGAGGCGCGCCAGCGCCGGAGCGCATACGCGGTGTTGAATCTGTCGGAAAACTCATAATTGAAATTCCCACATATCTAAATACAGTATTCAGAAAAACATTTCTTAATAATTACATAATACCGGGAAAAAATAAGCAGCGAAGAGAAATATTTTATGAATATAAATACTTTCATCGCAATTTTCCCCATATTATGTACCATACAATAGAGCAGCCACTGGATATTAACCTTCTGCTTTGTCCTGAGCGTAAACCTGGATAGTCCCTTATGAACCGTAATGTTCGCAAACACCGGCTCAACAATACCCATACTCTTAGAATAGATGTCTCTCCCTGCAGGCGTATCTATCTTTCCCTTCATTTTTTCGGAATATGTTTTGGGTTTGGGAATATCAACTATAAAAAGATGTCTTCTTCCCGCATTTTTTTTAGACACTGCGGCTTTAAAGGTAGTGTAAAATAAACTGTGGAAACTTCCAAAATATGATATAAGGAAGAAGGAGGTTTCCATGTTCTTTAACAAAGAGGAACTACAAAAATTACTAAAAGAAAAAGATGTTAAAAGTCAGGAAGACATGCAAAGCCTTTTAAGAGAATTAACCAAGGAAGTCATAGAAACCCTTTATGACGGTGAATTAACAAACCACCTTGGCTACAGTAAGCACGAACAGAGTGGAAGTTCAAGCGGTAATGCAAAAAACGGCCGAGGAAAGAAAAAAGTAAACTCCCATTTTGGAGAAATTAATTTAGAACCGCCAAGAGATAGGCAAAGCAGC
>Ga0315549_1001679_pt1 | contig 22457 bp, 19 predicted proteins | sample SalMarSW160200MG_FD_203101 | JGI IMG/M metagenome (GOLD analysis project Ga0315549, IMG submission 203101) | Salt marsh sediment microbial communities from the Plum Island Ecosystem LTER, Massachusetts, United States - Salt Marsh Sediment SW1601-200 ... | reverse complement strand
TTATTTTTTAACTAAGCTGTTTGTGAAGAAATTCACTTGCATTTGACGTTTTTTGAGCAAGATGACAGAAATCCACCATTGTTGAAAAAGGATTCATGACAGATTCATTTATGCTTCAGGACTACGCATACGTTGGCTTCTTTTTGCTGATAGGCGTTATCTTTGTCATATTCGTCTTTTTTCTCTCGCGCCTGATACGTCCTCATCATCCCACCCCGGAGAAACTGGAAAGCTATGAATGCGGTGAGCTTCCCATCGGGGGCGCCTGGGTGCAGTATAATGTTCGCTACTATCTTTATGCTTTGATTTTCGTGATCTTCGATGTGGAGATAGTGTTTCTATTCCCCTGGGCAGTGGTTTACAGAAGCCTGGGGTTTTTTGCTTTCATTGAGATGTTGATATTTTTAGCCATTTTGATTTTCGGCTTGATCTATGTGTGGAAAAAAGGAGCTTTGAAATGGGTGTGATAAAAAAATTGCCGGTCTATTTAGAACATCTTCCTGGTGGTAGTCTGGTAACTACGGTTTTGGACGATGTGCTGAACTATTCCCGGGCTTCCTCCATGTGGTATATGTTGTTTGGCTTGGCTTGCTGTGCGGTGGAGATGATGTGCACCGGGGCTTCTCGTTATGATTTTGACCGTTTCGGGATGATGTTCCGCGCCTCGCCCCGACAATCGGATCTGATGTTTGTGGCCGGGACGGTGACGCATAAGATGGCTCCCCGGGTGAAAAGGCTTTATGAGCAGATGGCAGAGCCAAGATATGTCATTGCCATGGGAGGATGTGCTATATCAGGAGGACCTTTTTACTATGATTCCTACAGCGTGTTGAAAGGGGTGGACCTTATCATCCCAGTGGATGTTTATGTTCCCGGCTGTCCCCCTCGCCCGGAATCGTTGATGGAAGGGTGCATCAAATTGCAGGAGAAGATAAAAAAAGAGAAGATTGCAGATTGGAGTTAAGACGGTAATCCCAGAGCAAACCAGAACCTAACTTAAGTTAGGTTCTGGTTTCAAGACAATCAAAAACCATGAGTCATGTAGGTCAACCCCGCCAAAGGCAGGGTTGACAAATAAGAGTTTGTCAAGCAGGCTACGCCATGCTTGACCTACAAAACTGAGACAACCCATCTACCAAATTCAAAAAAGCCAATGCCAAGATTTGTCAAGTTAAAAAGTTGATGACCATAAGTTAGGTTCTGGTTAAAGATTAGGTTCTGATTTCAAGACATTCAAAAATCATGATCAAAGAAAATATAGTTAAAATTGTTCAGAATAAATTTCCAGAAAAGATCGAGGAGGTTCCATTTGTGGGCGTGGATGTCGCCTTCAAGGTAGACAAGGATTTGATCCTAAAGGTTTGCCAATTTGCAAAGGAAACACCGGAACTTTCCTTCGATCTTTTGGCTTGCATGACCTGCATCGATTATGTGGATCATATGGAGGTGGTGTATAATCTATTTTCTTTCACCCACCGGCATAAGATAGCCATAAAGACCTCTCTTCTGCGAGACGGAGAACTGGATTCAGTAACACCGGCATGGAATGCAGCCAATTGGCATGAAAGGGAGATAGCCGAGCTTTTTGGGATAACCTTCAAAAATCATCCGGATCCCAGACCCATTCTTCTTCCCGAGGACTGGGATGAAGGTTTCCCCATGAGAAAGGATTGGGAGGGAAAAGACTTTGTCCGACTACCCAAAAAATGAATTCCCAACAGATGAAACAGATGAAAGTAATCTCACAAATCTGTTTAATCTGTTGGGAAAAAATCAAGCGGGAAAAAATCCAGACACCATAGTGGAGAAGACTGGCACCGAGGAATTCATAGTCAACATGGGTCCCCAGCATCCCAGCACTCACGGGGTGTGCCGACTGCTTCTCAAAATGGATGGAGAGGTGATAGTGGATTTGGTTCCCATAGTCGGGTATCTGCACAGAGCGCTGGAGAAGATCGCGGAAAATCGGACCTATCTTCAATATATCCCCTACACCGACAGAATCGACTACGTCTCCGCCATGTTCTGTAATCATGGCTTCTGTATGGCGGTGGAGAAATTGGCGGGAATTGAAGTGCCGGAGCGGGCAGAGTATATTCGGGTGATAATGGATGAACTCAACCGCATAGCCAGCCACCTGATCTGGCTGGGCACATTCTCTCTGGATCTGGGAGCCGTCACACCATTTTTATACTGCTTTCGTGAAAGGGAAATGATTATGGATCTTATAGAGATGACCTGTGGGCAGAGGATCACCTTTAATTATATGCGGGTGGGAGGGGTATCCAGGGATCTGCCGGACCAGTTCATTCCCAAGGCTAAAGAATTTATTGAATATTTCAAACCCCGGGTGGACGAGTATGAGGCTATCCTGACCGAAAATCCCATCTTCCTGGGAAGGACCAAGGGGGTGGGGATACTGGATAAAAAAACCGCCATAGATTATTCGGTCACCGGTCCAAATTTAAGAGCCTCAGGACTAAAATGGGATCTGCGAAAGAAAGAACCTTATTCGGTTTATGACAGATTTGATTTTGAAATACCCACTGGCACCAAATCGGACACCTGGGACAGATATATAGTGAGAATTCAGGAGATGAGGCAGGCCAATAGAATTGTGGAGCAAGCTTTGGATTCCATACCGGAAGGAGAGATAAAGGCTAAGACCAAGCCTGTGTTCAAACCTCCTCAGGGTGAAGCTTATGTGCGGATCGAATCCACCCGTGGGGAAATGGGATTCTATGTTATCTCTGATGGCAGCACCATTCCCTATCGAGTCAAGCTTCGCACTGCCTCATTTTCGAATTTGGCGGCTTTGCCGGAGATGGCAAGAGGTTGGAAGATTGCGGACCTGGTGGCAATCTTTGCCAGCCTGGATGTGATCATGCCGGACGTGGATAGATAGACGTAAAGCCCGATGAATCGGGCAACTACAAAGAATAAAATGCAGTTGCTCGATTTATCGAGCTAAAAGTAACCGGATGATTTGGCCGAATACTTAAACTTAAAAATAATCAAGCGGTTTGATTCATTAAACATATAAGAGCCCAATAAATTGGGCAACTACGAAGAGTCGGAGAGCGTTATTGTTTGAATTAGATAAGGTTTTCAAGGAAGTTTACTTTTGGCTGGAAGGACTGTTTACTCGCTGGGGCATTCCTCACATCTGGCTGGATCTTCTTTCCATGTTGCTGGTGGTTATAGTTATCTTTGCCTTCATCACTCTTGCGGTTTTGTTCCTGGTCTGGTGGGAGAGAAAAGTATCCGCCCACATGCAGGTCAGGTTCGGGCCCATGCGAACCGGCTGGCACGGATGGAAACAGACTGTCATCGATGCCATAAAGTTGATCATGAAGGAGGATATAGTTCCCTCCAAAGTGGATAAGGCGGTCTTTGTGGTAGCTCCCATTGTGGTTTTTGTGGCGGCTTTTATGGTGTATGTGTGCATCCCCTTCGGTAGAGGGCTTATTGTGCGAGATCTTAATATCGGCATATTATATATCTTGGCCATCACCACCTTCACCGTGGTGGGGCTTTTGATGGCCGGGTGGGGGTCCAACAATAAGTGGTCTCTTTTAGGTGGACTCAGATCGGCAGCTCAAATTGTAAGCTATGAGGTTCCTCTGACTTTGTCCGTGCTGGGTGTGGTGCTTCTGGCACAATCTCTCTCCATGGTGCAGATAGTCAAATCGCAGGCGCATTTCTGGGACTGGTATATCATCAGACAACCCATCGGATTTTTAGTGTATTTAACCGCGGCCATAGCCGAGGTGAACCGCACCCCCTTTGACATACCGGAAGCTGAACAGGAGTTGGTGGCAGGCTATAATACCGAATACAGCGGAATGAAATTCGCCATGTTCTTCTTTGCCGAATACACCAATCTTTTCGCCATAAGCGCTGTAACCACTACTCTCTTTTTGGGAGGATGGCACGGACCCTGGCTCCCCTCCTGGATGTGGTTTTTTATCAAGACCTTCACAATAATTCTGGTGATCATGTGGTTCAGGTGGACTTATCCTCGCATCCGGGTGGATCAATTGATGGACTTTGCCTGGAAATTTCTTTTGCCCCTGGCATTTTTGAATCTCATTTTAACCGGACTTTTTGCTTAAGATCATGGCTTTAATTAAAACCATATATTCGGGAATATACAATTTGATTCTGGGACTCACGGTGACGGTGAAGCATCTGGGGAAACACGCTATCACCTTACAGTATCCCAAAGAGAGATGGACCATGCCGGTAAGGTCCCGCGGGTGTGTAGTGCTTCTGACTGATTCCCAGACCAATAAACTCAAGTGCATCGCTTGCGGGTTGTGTTACAAAATCTGTCCCAACAATGCCATAAAATTCAGCGCGGCCAAGGACGAAAGCGGAAAGAGGTTCGCCGAGGTCTTTGAGGTTGATACTGGTATATGTATCTACTGTGGTCTGTGTGAAGAGGTCTGTCCGGTGAAGGGTAAAGCCATAAAATTGGTTCCCCGGTATGAATTTTCTGTTTATGCTAAAAAGGATTTGATTTATAACAAAGAGAAATTAGCGGAGATAGGAAGGGAATATCAATAAATGTTTTTATGTTGGGGCCGGGGTTCAACCCCTGCCCCAACTCAGAAGTATCGGTAGGTCAAGCATGGCGAAGCCTGCTTGACACCTGTTCTTACAAATAGGTAGCCCCTCACCTTAGTCCTCTCCCCAGAGGGGAGAGGGAAAAAGGGTGAGGGGGAAAAATAAAAGGAACTCGAAATTGTTAACCGGAATTCCGGCTGCTATCTTCTATATTTTGACTGGCATCATCTTGGGCTCAGCCGTGATGGTGGTCAGCTCAAAAAACATATTCCATTGTGCTTTGTTTCTGGTGCTCTGTTTCTTTGGCGTCGCTGGAATCTATATACTTCTTTCGGCAGAGTTTCTGGCGGCGGTGCAGGTTCTAATTTACGTGGGAGCCATCACCATCCTTATGATCTTTGCCATCATGTTAACTGCCAAGCTTTACAGTGCCAAAATCAGACAGTCCAATGAGCAGGTCCTTCCCGGAATCATAATCGTTGCCGCACTTTTGGTCGCCACCATCTTCACCCTGAGCAGAACTGCCTGGAAGCTGTCTTATGAGACTGCCCAGGTTCAATCCACGGTTGGCATAGGCAAGCTGCTTTTGACCAAATATGTTCTGCCTTTTGAGGTGGTGTCGGTGGTCTTGTTAACCGCTTTGATCGGGGCGATAATCATCGCCCGGAAGGAGTAACTCTTGGTTGGGTTGACCCATTATTTAACTTTAAGCACCATTTTGTTCTGCATCGGAATCTTCGGTGCGTTAACCCGCAGAAACGCCATCGGTATCCTGATGTCCATCGAGCTTATGTTCAATGCGGTCAATATCAACTTTGTGGCTTTCTCAAAGTTTATCACCCCCAACGATTTTGTGGGACAGATATTCGCCATCTTTGTCATAACCGTTGCCGCGGCGGAAGCCACGGTCGGTTTAGCCATTGTGCTTTTGATATATAGAAACTTCAAAGGCATCAACGTGGATAATATAAATATAATGAAATGGTAAATTTAGATTTGAGAATTGAAATTTGAGAACTGAGTTAAAAACTCACTCTCAAGTCTCAAGACTCACAACTCAATACTCAAAACTCGTGACTCGATACTGAATTATGTTAGCTAACGCCTGGATAATACCGCTCCTTCCTTTAATTTCTTTCGTAGCTATTGTATTTTTCACCAATAGAAACGAAAAATTAAGCTCGCTGGTTTCCATCGGTGCAGTTTGCTTATCTTTTGTCCTCTCCCTGTTTGTGATAGCCAGTGTTTTGAAGAACCCGGTGGCTTCAGAATTTGAGTTCATCTGGGTTGATCTCCCCGGATTTAAGATTAATGTGGGGACGTTGATCGACCCCTTGACTGCAGTTATGTTGTTCGTGGTATGCACGGTCTCCATGCTGGTACATATCTACTCGGTTGGATATATGGCTGGCGATCCCAGATTTTCCCGGTTCTTCTCCTTCCTATCGCTTTTCACCTTCTCCATGTTAGGATTGGTGATTGCCAATAATTTTCTGGAGTTATTCGTCTTCTGGGAACTGGTGGGTTTGACCTCATATCTTTTAATCGGCTTCTGGTTTGAGAAAAAGATCGCCTCTGATGCTGGCAAGAAGGCATTCATAACCACCCGCACCGGGGACTTGGGGTTCATAATTGGGATTTTGATTTTAACCACCGCCGCAGGAACTTTCAACTTCAGAGAGATATTCCATCTGGTGGAAGCAGGACATATTTCCTTTGGTCTTCTCACCGTAGCGGCGATCTTTATTTTTGCCGGGGCAGTGGGTAAATCAGCCCAGTTTCCGCTCCATGTGTGGCTTCCAGACGCCATGGAGGGCCCTACCCCGGTTTCAGCATTGATCCATGCGGCCACCATGGTGGCCGCCGGAGTCTATCTGGTCGCCCGGACCATGACCATCTATTTGGCGACAGAGAACGCCGCACTGGTTGTGGCTATCATCGGGTGCTTCACCGCGTTTTTGGCCGCCTCCATCGCACTGGTCCAGAACGACATAAAGAGGGTATTGGCCTATTCCACCATAAGCCAACTGGGCTACATGATCATGGTTTTAGGGCTGGGTGGATTTACCGCCGGCAGTTTTCATCTATACACCCATGCTTTTTTCAAATCACTTCTGTTCTTAGGGGCGGGGAGCGTGATTCACGCCGTGCATACCAACGACATCTGGGAGATGGGAGGACTTTATCCCAAGATGAAGATCACCGCCACAACCTTCATCATCGCCTCCCTCTCCATATCGGGAATATTTCCCCTATCAGGATTCTGGAGCAAGGATGAGATACTGGCGGTGGCAAGCCATTATCATAATCCCATATTTCTGATTGTGGGAGTTCTGGTGGCCGGAATGACCGCATTTTACATGTTTAGGCTTTGCTTTGTCACATTCTTTGGCAAACCACGCGATCAGCAAAAGTTCGATCATGCCCATGAATCCCCCAAGGTGATGACCATCCCCTTGATGGTTTTAGCTTTTCTTTCCATCTTTGCAGGCTGGGTGGGAATCCCTTGGCTTAAACATGGTTACTCCTCCTTTGTGTATCATCACGCACCTCATCATGTGGAACCCAATTATCTTTTGATGATCATCTCAACCGTGGTGGCACTCTCAGGAATCTATTTGGCTTATGCCATGTATCACAAAAAATCCATTTCTCCGGAAAAACTTAAGGCAAAATTTGCTTTTCCTTACAAGGTGCTTTATAACAAATATTATTTCGACGAACTGTATCATGCTATAATCATAAATCCTTTGCTGAAGCTATGTGATTTTTTCTTTGTCAAATTAGATGTGGGTGTGGTGGATTGGCTGGTGAACGGATGGGGGAACTTCACTGTCTTTTTATCTGATGTGCAAGAATGGTTTGATAGCCATATTGTGGACGGTGCGGTCAATGGATTGGCATACGTTACCAAAGGTATTGGATCAGGATTGAGAAGGGTGCAGACCGGACAGTTGCAAAACTATGCCTTCGTCATATTCTTCGGTCTGGTTCTGATCATTCTCTTTAACATGTAGGGACTTTTTGACTTGTAGGGACAGGGCTTGTTGAGCTTGCGAAATCCCGCCCCATGGCGGGGTCCCTGTCCTAATCCTAATGTGGACAGCCATCCCGCCGTCGGCGGGATCCCTACGACTAACTCTGGAGTGCAAACCTTTAGGTTTGCCAGGATTTTTTCAAATCGAGCATGAGAAAGGGTTCTTACTTGTTGGATTTCAAGTTAGCCCAACTAAGCAAATAAAGGAGGAGAAGAGATTTTATGAACTTTCCAATTCTGACTTTAATGATCTTCACCCCATTTTTGGGGATGATTCTGATTCTGCTGCTAAAAAAAGAACAGGAGAGCGCCGCCCGCTTTCTTGCCGCCTTGTTCTCCTTCATCCCCCTGGTTTTATCTTTTATTCTTTTGGCCAGATACGTTGGCTCCACCTCCCAACTTCAATTTGTGGAGAAATATGAGTGGATTCCTTCTCTGGGGATAACCTACTTTTTGGGTGCGGACGGGCTTTCGGTCCCCATGCTCTTTTTGACTGCACTTCTGTGCTTTGTATCTGTCGTCTATTCTTTCGGAGACATCAAGGAGCGGGTTAAGCAATATTTTGCCTTTCTCCTTCTTCTGGAGGTGGGGCTGATGGGAGTGTTTGCCGCCCTGGACTTTTTCCTCTTTTACATATTCTGGGAGATCGTTTTGGTCCCCATGTATTTCTTAATCGGAATCTGGGGACATGGAAGGAAAGAATACTCTGCTATTAAGTTCTTTTTATACACTCTGTTTGGCTCGCTATTCATGCTGGTAGGGATTCTGGCGCTCTATTTTACCGTGGAGCCGCACACCCTGAACATGATGGTTCTAATCGAAAGGGCACCCCAACTCACCAGAGGTTTCCAGCTTTTGGCTTTTGTCGCATTTTTCATAGCATTTGCGGTTAAGGTGCCGATCTTCCCATTCCATACGTGGTTGCCGGATGCCCATGTGGATGCCCCCACCGCGGTCTCTGTCCTTCTGGCGGGGGTTCTGTTGAAGATGGGAACATACGGATTCTTAAGGATCAGCTATCCTATGTTTCCTGAAGGTGCCATCTATTTTGCCCTGCCCATTGGAATTCTGGCACTGATAAACATCGTGTACGGAGCTTTGGTATGCATGGCGCAGAAAGACTTAAAAAAGATGATCGCCTATTCTTCGGTAAGCCATATGGGCTACTGCATGTTGGGAATAGCCGCCATAACCGTCACCGGTTTCTCCGGATGCGTGTTCCAGATGGTCTCGCATGGACTCATCACCGGGGCACTCTTCATTCTGGTGGGGGTTCTTTATGAACGGGCGCATACCCGGGAGATTGCTGCCTTCGGTGGACTGTGGACCAAGCTCCCGGTTTATTCAGGCATCATGATGTTGTTCTGTCTGGGATCATTAGGGTTACCAGGGCTTTCGGGTTTTATCAGCGAGTTCATGGTATTTGTAGGCTCCTTTCCCGCATTCAAGATAATCGTTCCTCTGGCTGTCACCGGAGTGGTGATAACTGCGGCTTACTTCTTGCGAATGATTCAGGCGGTGTTTTTGGGCACGTTCAATACTAAATGGGAGGGCTTAACCGAGATATCCGGAAGAGAGATATTCACCATAATTCCCTTAGCCATCCTGATGGTCGGAATCGGGGTGTATCCTTCTCCTTTAACCAATATGATCAAAGCAACCATAGAGAACATCGTTCACCTGGTAACCGGATGAACGAAATGCAAAATTCAAAATGAAAAATGCAAAATTAATTTTTAATTTTTAATTTTACGTTTCTTAATATGAACTGTCAATCATGCTCCCTGTGGATGTTATCATCCACAGGGGAAAATTGGGGGATGATAACATCCCCCAAGAGCAAACGGGATAAACCATATTGAATCTTAAATCTTAAAATGAACTACCAATTGTTATTACCTCAGATATTTCTCTTTTTGTGGGCGATTTTTATATTCATTCTGGACCTCGCGCGCAAGGAGAAAAAACATAATCTGTCGTATGTGGCTCTTTTGGGCATAGTTATAACCATCATTCTGGTTTTGACATCTCAGAAGGGAGAGCTTTTTGGGAGGATGTTTCAAGCAGACTCTTTCTCCGCATTCTTTAATTTGATATTCCTGCTTACCGGATTCTTGACCATCGCTTCCTCGGTTGAGTTTACCAAGAAAATCCCATCACATAAGGGGGAGTACTTTGGCTTGATTTTGCTCTCCATGGTGGGGATGATGTTTTTAGCCTCCTCAGGTGAACTTTTGACCTTATATGTCTCTTTGGAGCTGACCACCATACCTCTGTATGTTTTAGCGTCCTATCGCAAGGATGAACTGAAATCCACAGAGGCCGGACTGAAGTATTTGATCTTGGGGGGAATATCCTCCGCCCTATTGCTTTATGGAATAAGCTTAATCTATGGTCTTACCGGAACCACCTTCTTAACTGAGGTGAAGACCACCTTAATTGTGAGATTTCTATCTACCGGGGAAATCGGTCCCGCCCTGGTTTTAGGTTTAATATTTATGATCGCTGGTTTTGGGTTCAAATTAGCTTTGGTTCCTTTTCACATGTGGGTGCCGGACGTTTATGAAGGCGCACCCACCCCTATAACTGCATTTCTTTCCGTAGCCTCGAAGGCGGCTGGGATAGCGGCGTTCTTAAGGGTCTTCTTCGGGTCATTTTTGCTCTTCCAGATGGATTGGGTTCTTCTGATGGCGGTTTTAGCCAGCCTGGCAATGATCATCGGAAATATCATCGCCCTGCTTCAGACCAATATCAAAAGGATGTTGGCGTATTCCAGCATTGCCCAGATAGGATATATTCTGTTAGGGGTAGTCGCCGCCACCTCCAGAGGAGTTTCTTCGGTAGCATTTTATACCTTCGTTTATCTGTTCGCCAACATGGGAGCATTTATCACCGCTATCGCCTTCAGCAACCAAACCAGAAGTGACCAGATAAAGGATTATGCTGGTCTTTCCCGGAGGTCGCCTGCTCTGGCGGCAATGATGGCGGTGTTCATGCTTTCATTGGTGGGAATCCCACCTTTGGCTGGATTTATAGGAAAGTATTATCTTTTCTCCGCCGCCATCGAACAGGGATATATCTGGCTGGTGGTGATTGCCATCTTAACCAGCGTGATCTCCCTGTATTATTATCTGGGCGTGGTCAAGCAAATGTATTTTCAAACTTCAACTGAAGAAAATCCCATCGCCACAGGTGCTGCACTTAAGACCGCGCTGATCATCTGTGTCATAGGCGTTCTTCTTTTCGGCATCTACCCCAATATTTTCCTCGACTTTGCCAACCAGGCAGCATCAGTGTTTCTTTATTAAAACTGGATGTAGGGGCGGCATTTATGTCGCCCGTTAAAGTTCAGATTTGATGAATCAAATCCCTGCAGATTTATGTCGCTTGCCTCATTTCACTTAACCATCAATCAGAATCGTCTCTCTTATCATACGAAGTTGTAGGGGCGCCATTTATGGCACCTGCTTGAGGTTCGGGTTCGATGAATCAAACCCTTACAGATTTATGCTGCTGGACTTATTTCCTCAAGTATTAATTAGAATCATCGCTTTTGTCTTACGGAATTGTAGGGGGATCATTTATGGCGCCTGCTTGAGGTTCAGGTTTGCTTCTCTCACCATCTCTTCAGTGCTTTAGCCTTTCTCCGATCCCCTGGATCCTGCGGTATGAACCGAATGGTTTACACCTGCGGACTTAAAAACACCGCACTCCTTCACCTCCATTCAGGGTAAACGGAGTTGCGACGCTACATTCGAGCATACGCATCTTATCAAAGACGTCTTGAAAACGCCCTATGATCCCATTTCTCCAAGGTTCTTTTATAGGGATAAAGATTGGTTGTATCCCAAGTTTAAGACACAGACGTATTACCAATCCAAAGGAGCGAGGATAGCGATTACTACCACGTGCAGGTAATTTGTTATCCATCTGGAGATTCGTATAAATGCTTAGCAGACGTAGGTATTCCTAAAGTCTGCCAGCAGTGAATTAAGGTATTGATGATGTCTATTCTGGTCTGTCTGCGTATAGGATTAACGCTACAGCGACGGCCATAAGCATCAATTATATTGGTTGAATAGAACCGTCCATTCATATGAATGTGCGTCCCGCCAACGGCGGGACGAGCATACGCATCGTTTTTTTCCGCCAGAGGCGGATATGTTAAATGGGAAAGAAAGTCACAACGGATCCATCCTGTGGCTGAATACTTTAAAATGGTAGCCTAAAACCCATTGAGGAAGGAACACCTAAACAATGTCATAATAATTTTACACATGAATTCAAACATTACCAATGACTCCACTTTCAATTTTACTTAAACTGATTTATGGAACGCAAACTAAATATTTCGGAGGTATATGATGAATACTGCAACTGTTGTGATGTTTATTATTGCTATTGTTTTGTTGGTTGTGGCTTACTTACAAGGGGACAACCTTCATATTTTAGGGCTAAAAGCGGCGGCGAAAATGTTTGGGCAGGTTATGCCCATATTGATCGCTGCGTTTTTAATCGCAGGATTAATTCAGGTCTTGATTCCGAAGGAGTTTATTGTGAAATGGCTGGGTAAGGAAGCAGGGTTCGAGGGGATTCTGTTTGGGTCGCTAGCTGGAGGACTGACCCCGGGAGGACCGGTTATAAGCTTTCCCATAGTAGCTTCCATATATAAATCCGGTGCCAGTATTGGAACGGTAGTGGCGTTCGTCACCGCCTGGTCATTGGTGGCGGTGGGGCGATTGCCTTATGAGATCAGCTTGATCAGCCCCAAGTTTGCCGCAATCAGATTAGCCTGCACCTTCTTCTTTCCACCCATCGCTGGGTTGATCGCGCAGTTTTTCTTCTCAAAGATTGCGTGAACAAAAATTATCTTTTCTCAAAATTCTTGTGTGACAGCTTTCGTGTATAATGCCTTTTCCGTCCGAGACAAGCTCGGACGCTACACTTTTGTGATTGTATTAGCGAAAGAAATTAAACCTTAGCCCGTAGCGTTGCAACTCCGTGTGCAACGCTTTGTCGCCATAGACAAATTCCGATCTTAAGATCTGTTGGAGCCTACTGAGGTATTGGGGATTGTATCTCGAACACAGCGCCGGGATAGAATTCCAGTTTCAATTTTTGTTGCCACTTTTTTCTTCTGTGTCGGGCAGCCCCGCCTTTGGTAGGACTATCCGACATTTTTCTATATGGGGGATTTCGGACCTACGAGTGCATGTCCGAGTTCATCCTATGTTGTCTTTTTGCCAAGAATATGCTTGATAAACTTAAAATTTTAAGCTATCATGATCTGCAAAAGATAAAAGGATTCATCCTGAAGGAGCAAACATGAGGAGAAAAAAGCGGATCGGAATTTTAACCGGAGGAGGGGATTGTCCCGGATTGAATCCGGCTATCCGGGCAGTTGCCAAAACCTCTTTCTTTTGTCACGGAGCCGAGGTGATCGGTTTCAAGGATGGATATGAGGGACTGATTAAGAACCAAACAAGAGAATTGACCTGGGAGGACGTCTCCGGAATTCTGACCCAGGGTGGAACCATACTTGGCACATCCAATCGTGCCAATCCCTTTGCCTATGGAGAGAAGAAAAAGGATTTATCAAAACAAGCTTTAAAAAACTTTCGCCGCCTGAAGCTGGATGCCTTGATTTGCATTGGCGGAGACGGAAGCCTGCATATAGCTCACGAATTGAACCAAATGGGACTGCCCATTGTGGGCATACCCAAAACCATAGACAATGACGTGGAAGCAACCGATTTCACCATCGGCTTCGACTCGGCGGTAGCAGTAGCCACGGAATCAATCGACAACGTCCACAGCACGGCTGAGTCTCACCATCGGGTGATGATTGTGGAGGTGATGGGAAGATATACCGGCTGGCTGGCTTTATATGCTGGAGTGGCAGGTGGAGGGGATGTGATTCTCATCCCAGAGCTTCAATTTGACATCAAAAAGGTCTGCCGGGAGCTGGTAAGACGAAGCAAAATCGGAAAGAGATTCAGCATCGTGGTGGTGGCGGAAGGGGTTAGACTTGCTGATTCAAAATTGGTGATTAAAAGAAGGGTAAAGGGAAGTACCGATCCCATCAGGCTGGGTGGAGTAAGCTATCGAATTGCTGAACAAATTGAGAATGCTACAGGCCTGGAGGCCCGGGTTATCATTCTGGGACATCTTCAGCGAGGAGGGAAGCCCACCGACTTCGATCGCATTCTGGCTACCCAATTCGGAAAAAAGGCGGTGGATTTAGTCATGGAAGGAAAATTCGGCTATATGACCAGCCTGCAAGGAGGAAAGATCACCTCCGTCCCCATCCAATCCGGCATTGCCAGATTGAAAAAAGTGACACCGGATCTTCCTCTGATCCAAGCCGCTAAAGCCGTGGGAACGTGCTTTGGGGACTGAATTAAAAAATCAGGAGACTGTTGTATTTTGAGATTGAAAGTCAGGTCATAAATTTATATGTTTTTCGCGATCACCCAATCGTAGTAGTCAACCCCGCCAAAGGCGGGGTTGACAAATAAGGATTTGTCAAGCAGGCTACGCCATGCTTGACCTACAAACTGAGACAATCCATCTACCAAATTTAAAAAAGCCAATGCTATAAATTTGTCAAGTTAAAAAGTTGCTAACCATCATCGAGCTAAAGAAAGCCCAATCACCGCCTTTGGCGGGATACCGCTAAAAGCGGTATAAATTGGGCAACTACAGATGTCTTTTGAGGGTTGAACAAGAGATTTTATGTAATTCTGAATATTGTTTTGAATTTGTAGTTGCTCGATTCATCGAGCTAAAAAAGCCCAATCACCGCCTTTGGCGGGATACCGCTAAAAGCGGTATAAATTGGGCAACTACAAAGAGATTTCATCAACGGTTAAGAGGACAAAAGGGGATACTCCTTTATGGATAAAAACAAAACAGCAGAGGTTTTGTCCACTGAAGCCGAGATAAAATTCAGCCGGGAACTGGGGCTTTTGGAGGCGACCACCTTAGGGGTGGGAGCCATGATAGGGGCGGGAATCTTTATCTTAAGCGGAATGGCCGCAGGCATAGCCGGACCGGCGGCTACCATCTCCTACATCCTCTGCGGACTGATGACTCTGTTTACCGCCCTCTCCTATTCCGAGCTTTCCTCCTCTATTCCCTTAGCCGGTGGTGGTTATACCTTTGTCCATCAGGGACTGGGTGGTTATATAGCATTCTTAAGCGGTTGGGCGCTGATCTTCGGAAGCGTGGTGGCTTGTGCGCTTTACGCCCTTGGTTTCGCTGAGCATTTCAATCCACTGTTAGACCTGGTGATGAAGGTTTCACCCCCTATCAAGTTCAGCGCTTTTGCCATAGCCCTGCTTTTACTTTTGATCAACATAAAGGGAACCAAAGAGAGCGGGAAGACCCAAAATTTCTTCACCATTGCAAAGATAGCCATGCTTATTATCTTCATAGGATTGTGTATTCCTCATGTGAAAGTGGGAAACCTGAAGCCATTTGCTCCGTTTGGATTTACCGGCATAATCTCTGCCACCGCTTTAATTTATATATCCTTTTTTGGATTTGAGCTCATCTCCAGCGCCTCCGAAGAGATCAAAAACCCGAAAAAAACAGTTCCCAAGGCGATTTTGCTTTCCCTTTTTATCCCCATGTTGATCTATGTGGGTGTGGTTTTGGTTTCGGGCTTTTGGCTACCATCTCCGCTTTAAATGCTACTGTTCTGGCGGCGGCGCGTCAGACCTATGCTATGGGAAGGGACGGGTATCTTCCGGGAAAAATCTTCAGACTGCATCCCAAATTCAAAACTCCATATACAGCAGTTGCCGCGGTGGGGGTGATTATCTTATTCTTTACCCTCTCCGGTGAAGTGGAGTTTGTAGCTCACCTGGCTAATTTCTGCTATCTTTTTGCTCTCATTCTGGTGAATCTGTCAGTGATAATGTTACGCAAAAAGGAACCCCGGCTTAAACGTCCCTTTAAATTACCCTGGCATCCAGTAATCCCGCTCTTGGCAATAGCCTGCAATCTTTTGATCTTAGCGTTTATGCGCCCTCAAACCTACCTTCTGGGTGCTGGCTGGTTAGGTCTGGGGAGTTTGGTTTATCTGGTTTATTCCAAGGGGCAGAAGGAGACAGTGGAAAAACACCGGCGGTTGAAGGAGATTCTGCAACGACAGGAGAGAAAAGAATACAAGATTTTGGTGGCTTTAGCCAATCCAGGCACGGTGGGAATGCTTATGACTACTGCCTGTGCCATCGCCAAAAAATTCGATGGGGAGGTGATCGCACTGAGTGTGGTGGAGATTCCTCACGGAACACCTCTAAGAAAGGGACTGGCTGATTTCTCCCAGCAAAGGCTTCTTTTGTCTCGAGCGGAGAATATCGCCAAACAAGAAAAGGTGAGATTTGACAAGATGATCAAGCTCTCTCACCGCCTCTCCCATGGCATCTTGGAGACGGCAGAGGAGGAAGATTGCAACTTCATCATTATGGGACGCTCCAAACCGGAGAAGATGCTGGAGAAGATTTTGACCACAGTTATGGATATCGTGCTTAAGGAAGCGCCCTGCAATGTCGCTATCGTGTGTGGAGAGAAGATGAATCAGGTGAAACGAATAATAATCACCGCCACGGATAATGTTAACTCTCGGTTGGCGGCAGAGCTAAGTCCTGCCCTGGTGGAAAAATTCAAAGCTGATCTTTTAGTATTGCACGCCATTCCCCAAGACTCCGGTGCTGAAGAAGAAACTCAGGCAAAGAGGTGGATCGATTCCTTTATGGAGAAAGCAAACCTAAAGATCAAAAGTGACCAAAAAATCCTCAAAGCTGAAAAACCAGCTTTTGCCATCGCTGAACAAATCCAGGAAGGGGACCTCCTGCTCATGGGGGAAAGCAAGGGTGGAACCTTAGAACAGCTTCTCTTCACCTCCGTTCCAGAGGAGGTGGAAGAACAGATATCTCAGCCAATAATAGTCTTTAATAAATTTCAACCCCGAGAAAGGTCGTGGGTGGAAAGGATAATCGCCGGCAAGAAGGTCGGGGTCAAATAAAAATTCCATTGGGAGGATTTTACGTAACGGCAACTCACCGACTTGAAAAAGAAAACTAACTTAATACAAACGTATTTGCGTATGCATTCATAAGAATATTTCTGATACGAAGTTGTCCTCTTTCCCTATCCCTCTCCCCTGTGAGTCTGTCTCAAAACCTTTTGCTTCTATGGAGGTATGTGATTATAATAGGAGGGGGGGATTTTTGAGAGGAGGTTTTAAATGAGTTATGAGATTCGTGCAAATTATAATCAATAGTATTTATTTCCGCCGTCATTGGAAGACTTTGTGCCAAAAGATCATACTGAGACCCAAAAAGACTGGACACACCGAAGGTGTAGAGGTTAGATTCTCTGGATGAAGAGAGACAACCTTTAAACTGGAGTTAAGTAAAAATGAAGCAGAGGAAATGGACCGGGGATGAGAAATTGGGAATGGTGATGGAGGGTCTTAAAGAAAAAAGGTCTGTGGTCCCGCCAGAGGCGGGATCGTGAACACAGAATTAGCCAGACCTTATAACAAGTTGGGATTTAGTCCACAGGCTCCATAAGAGAAGTCAGGCTCAATAATCATTAGCCTCATTTTGCTGTTTGAAGCATGAAGCTTCTCAAAATTGCCAAAGTTTTGAGACAGACTCTACGGGAACTCGTCTGGGAAAGCGTGTAAGGCATTTTTTCAGCAGTCCTTTGATTTTGAAGCGGTCAAAATATAAAACTATTATAGCTTGAAATTTAAGAGATTTCCAAAATGTCCAATTACGATGTGATAATAATCGGCGCAGGCAGTGTGGGGTTGCCCACTGCATTCTTCTTAGCACAGGAGAAAATCAAAGTTTTAGTGATAGATGAGCTTCCTTCTCCCGGGCAGGGTCAAAACAAAAGTGCCATTGGAGGTGTGAGAGCTACTCATTCAGACCCGGCTAAGATTCAAACCTGCCAGTTGAGCCTTGAGGTTCTCTCTGGTTGGAAGGAAGAATACGGTGACGATATTAATTTTCAACGGGGCGGATACTGCTTTGCCGTCTACGAAGATGAACATGAAAAAAGCTTAAAGGATCTGGTTGGGTTTCAGAAAAGATATGGTCTGAACATAGACTGGCTTAAGGCAGAAGATATAACAGGGCTTCTCCCCGGGATAAATCCAAAGGGTTTGAAAGGGGGGACCTATTCTCCTGAAGACGGTAATGTCTCACCCATTCTCACGGCGAGAGCTTTTTATCGGCAGGCGGTTAAGCGGGGAGCAAAATTTAAGTTTCAGGAGAAGGTGATCGGAGTGGAGAAAGAGAAAGATTCGGGGATAAAGATCAAAACCAATAGGGGGACTTACACAACCGAGAAGGTGATAAATGCGGCGGGAGCTAATGCCCGGGAGATGGGAAAGATGATGGGAGTGGACTTACCCGTTTTTCCGGATTCACACGAAGCCGGCGTAACTGAACCGGTTAAGCCTTTCTTCCAACCTTTGGTGGTGGACATCAGGGAGTTTCCCGGATCAGAGAATTTTTACTTCTATCAGGAGAAAGAAGGTCACATAATCTTCTGTCTCACTCCCCAGCCTATACTGCCCGGACTTAATCGTGATTCCACATCTTCCTTTCTTCCTCAAGCCGCCAGGCGATTGATCGAACTATTTCCTCGATTGAGAAACATAAGGGTGCGCAGGGTGTGGCGTGGACTTTATCCCATGACCCCGGATGGGGTTCCCATTGTGGATGAGCTGAAAGACTCAGATGGATTCTACGTGGCTGTCGGCTTCTGCGGACAGGGGTTTATGCTTGGTCCGGGGATTGCTTTAAATCTGATGAACCTGATCACAAAGGGAAAGCCTCTTCTGTTAGAAGAGATCTTCAGAAGTTTTAGCCTGTATCGGGATTATACCCGCCCCTCGGAAGCTTTGAAATAATTTTATTCCCAGTAATTTGCAAAACGACCTCTCGCCCTATCTCCCCCTCTCCATGAAATGGAGAGAGGGACAGAGGGTGAGGTAAAATTGCCTCAAATTCTGTTTCCTAATTCAAAAAGTTAGATAAATATCTTTTGTCTTTGGCTCTTTTCATTCAAAAGTGCTTTACTTTGCAATTTGTGTGAACATCATTGCACACCAGAATACAATTTTTCTTGACCTTTTGGAAATTTTTGTGATAATATTTAATCAGGTTCTATGGATCCTGCGGAAAATCCAGAAAGAATGGTAAATCTCGTTAAACCTGGCACTTTCGGATAAAGAAATCTTTTGAATCAAAAGGTTCAAACGTCATTCCAAAATATGAGCCTTCTGTAACGGCATATATTTTGCTCTTTCCTAAGATGAAGTTTAGCGCTCAATTAAGATATATTAGTTGAGCATAGCTTTAAGGTAGCAAATTAAAAAAGGAAAGAGGGGAAGCGATGGAACAGAATTGTGCAGTATGGATAACGGTTGTTTTTCTGTTCATTGTTATGGGGCTTGCCTTTCTTTTTCCTGCGGGAGGAGGAGATAAAAGAAGGTCGAAGCAAACAAATAATGATGGGAGATAAACCCAGGAAATGGAAAAGAGCATAGAATATAAAAAATTTCTGCTTTTGAAGAATCTGGCACAAAAGATCAACTCTTCGGTGGAGATGAACCAGATTTTTCAGGAGGCGCTGGATGGGCTTCTGGAGATCCTCAACTTAAAATGTGCTTCCCTAATCTTGTGGGATGAAAAGACGAAAAAGATAACCAATCAGATAGCTTCCGGGGCGATGGAAAAGCTCAAGATTCTGCGCGATTTTGATCAACTGGTGATGGAGGCGATGAGAAAGCAAATTCGTATGGAGTCTGTCTATGCTACTTTTGACATTGAGGGACCGCATAGCGTTTTTTCCTATCCCATAAAAAGAGATGGACATACAGTCGGCGCCATCGCCGGGCTGGTGGAAGGATACAAAAACTTAAGCTGTGAGGAGGAGCTTTTTGAAGCGCTGAGCCACCAGTTAGGGATAGCTCTTACCCGGGCATCTTTGTGGGAGGGAAAGATAGAAGGAGAGACTCAGGAGGATCTGATAAAGTCCGAAAGGCTGAAAGCCATGATCGAAACCGCAGTCACCATCAACCATGAGGTGAACAATCCGCTGGCCGCAGTCTTGGGATACGTTCAGCTTATTTTAAGCAGACCGGAGAATCTGGACCCCGATACCATGGACAAGTTGAAAAAGATCGAGACCGGCGCTCTCAGGATAAAGGAGGTGACCAACCGGCTTTTAAAGATAGTGGAACCGGTGATTGTGAAATATGCCGGAGACGTGCGAATGGTAGACCTTGAGCGATCAAAAACAAAAGAAGATGAAAATTAGAAAATAAGGGGCATTTTAAATAGAAAAAGGAAAGTCCTCCATTTGGGGGGCTTTTCTTTTTTGGGGCGAGGTGTTTTTCTCGTTGGTAGAGGATGCCCTCGTCCTCTACCATCCATTACCTTGCCATCACGGATAAGGTGTCCGTGACGAACAAGGGGGCGAAGTCGAAACGACGCTTCACAGCTGATTAAGCAGATTAAACTGATGCGAGCGATGCCTATCTGTTTAATCCGTTTCATTTGCTGTGAATAGATCAGTCTTAAAGTTGAGTTCAAAACCTTTACGATTCCGCAGAAGAACTGAGGACCACCAGTAAGTCAACCTTTGTAAGTTATTGACATTTCGATGTCGGCACCGGACTTACTGACGTTACTGACATTACTGAGGGTTATTTTAAAAATTTTTCATCATCTGTAATCATGTCCTCACCTTTATCCCCTTTTTACCCAGAGGGATAGGCATAACCATCCATAAGTTGATAATGGTGGAAAAGGGGATCGAAGGAATTTGATTCTATGAATGTGAACGTTCTTTTCTCGCATATAACTCTCCTCAATAACATGTGGGCTATCTCGATCACCGTCAGAATTGTGGTGAGATTGCCTTTTGGGAGTGAGTTTGAACCCTTTACTTTTCCCCAGTAGTGGTGTGGGCCGCCCGTCGCCCTGATCTTGAGGATGACGTGTAGCGTCGCAACTCCGTGTGCGACGCTTTTTGGTTTTCGTCCGAGACAAGCTCGGACGCTACATTCTCTCCCATGAAGGGAGAGGGAATTCTCTCTTCCCTCCCTTTACGGGAGGGAATTAAAGGGAGGGTTGTACGACTCTCCCGCAGCAGAGCTGTGGGCCACCCGTCAGTTTTAGGGACTTTTTTTGCTCTGACTGCTACGCGCGGAGGCGGGATGAATTCCCGCCTCTATGTGGGAAGTAGCACCTCCCTACAATCATAGGGCGGGGCATTCAGCCCTGCCCGCCTTAGGGGAACCTACTTGCCAGGCCGGATTTATCATTTAGCCTTGTAGCTCACGCCACGTGCGCACCACAAAAGAAACAGTTTCATGATCGCAAAAACCCTCACTTAGTGACAGAATTCCTTAGTGCATCCGTTATGTTACCGGCAGTATTATAGGGATTCGTCGGACATTGTCAACTGTTTTCTGCGCCACATTTCCGGTTACAAATGTCTGATTCGGGCACGCGTTTTAAGTAGGGGTCGGATTCATTCGATCCCGCCTATGGCGGGATGTATCCACCCCCGCCGCCTTTGGCGGGGCTTTGCCAGCCGCGGGCTCGATAATGGCTTTTAACTGGTTAGTTTGACAATACCACATCGCACCACATAGTCACGCTGTTAATCTATGCCCAAACGGTGGGTGAATGAACCCTATTCTGTCAGATCTGCACTCAGAGATAATAACCCACCCTGACCCTCCCTTATCAGGGAGGGAACCGCTCCCGTCCCCCTGACAAGGCGGACCACAGGGGGTTAACCATGTAAAACCAAAATGTTGATGACCATAATCCAGCCCCTACAGCTTCTGCCACAACGCCATGTCGATTGGGGCGCAGAATTATCGCCAACTCCTTGTGTTACAGACTATTATCAAAAAGATAGACAATGTGTCAAAAAACCTCAACAAATCCAATATTGTATCGTATACTATTTTGTAATGAGTTCAAAAGCGAATCGATACAAAGAGCTTCTTGAGGCCAAGGGACTGAAGCCCACATACCAGCGTCTTAGGATTTTAGAATACTTGGAAAAGCATAGGACTCATCCGACTGTGGAGGAGATATATGAGTATCTGACCAGGGAGATCCCCACCATTTCAAAAACCACCATCTACAATACCTTAAATGCCCTTTTGGAGAAGGGAATAATAAATTCAATAACCATTACAGGAACAGAGACAAGATATGATCACAATGTCTCTCCTCATTACCATTTTTTGTGTAAAAAATGTGGAAAGATAATAGATGTCGATATCAAATGCCCTTATGTGGAAAAAAAAGAATTTGACGGACACAAGATTGAAGAGATACACTGTTACTTCAAAGGTGTTTGCAAGGAATGTTTGAAAAAGAAGGGTAAGAAGTGATTGACCTCTTAGTCGATGTAATAAAACAGATATGGGACTTCACTTTGATAGTCAGTCCCTGGTTGATACTGGGCTTTCTCTTCTCCGGTCTGATTCATGCGTTCATCGGCGAGAGATTCATCCGGCAGCATCTGGGAGGAGGAGGTTTCTCGTCGGTATGGAAAGCGACAGTTTTCGGCATACCTCTTCCTATATGTTCGTGTGGCGTGATTCCGCTTGCTGCCGGGCTCAAGAATGACGGTGCGTCAAAAGCGGCAACTATGTCGTTTTTGGTCTCCACTCCCACCACCGGGATCGATTCCATATTCGTGACCTATGCGTTTTTGGGGACTGCATTTGCCATCGTAAGACCCCTATCCGCCCTGGTGGGTGGATTGCTGGTAGGGGCACTGGTAATTCTTTTTGTAA
>Ga0315549_1001677_pt1 | contig 22459 bp, 21 predicted proteins | sample SalMarSW160200MG_FD_203101 | JGI IMG/M metagenome (GOLD analysis project Ga0315549, IMG submission 203101) | Salt marsh sediment microbial communities from the Plum Island Ecosystem LTER, Massachusetts, United States - Salt Marsh Sediment SW1601-200 ... | reverse complement strand
TAATAGACCTGGTCCCGCCCCACGAGCGCTTTCTGGCTCAGACTCGGTTAGCCTCATTGCTGGTCGCCGTGCTCTGCCAGGTGCTTGTCCCTAGGGCTGACGGCTCGGGGAGGGTAGCCGCGGTAGAGATTATGCTGGCTAACGCGCCGGTAAAGAACCTCATCCGCGAAGGCAAAATCTACCAGTTGCCCAATGTCATCCGTACTCACCGGGAAGAGGGCATGATTTCGCTGGATGAAGCCTTAGTCAACCTCTATCTCAAGCGGCTCATCAACGGGGAGGCCCTGCTCGCCTTCTGCAACGACCGCCAGGAAGTAGAAAAGCTCATCGGCAGGATAGAGATTAAGTAGCTTTAGTTTGGGGATGAGGTGACCCTATCCCCTGTGTCCCCTTCCCCTTAACAGGGGAAGGGGAATTTTTTTATAAAGCCCCTTCGTAAACAGCCTCGTTTCCCACTCACAAGCAGCCTCTACTTTCCTATCAGGCTCCCTGTGATATCTTTAAGGCTTTGTCCTATATGTTCAGCTATAACTGGGTATGGCTTTTGCTGTTTAAGTCCCTCAAAATGGCTCTCAGGGCGTCATCTTTCTACATATAATGTAGCTTTTAGGAATTTGCTCCCTTTTTAAACAGTTCTCTTTCTTCCCATACCCGCCCGCCCAAAAAAGTTTCACCTCTATAACTTGTTTCCCCCGCCCCCAGAGGGAGAGATTAGCTCCTCCTTATCACCCCACTCTCCAAAAGAAATTGATAGAAGTCCCACTTCTATAGGGTGGGAGGGTGGGAAGTAAAACGCCCTCTAAAAACTGTGCGTTTCCTCTCCTTTTATATCTTTTCCCACCCATCACCCTTATAGGAAGGGCTAAAGCCCTTTTTGTCCACCCCACTTTTCGGGGGATTTTTAGAGGCACTGTCTGTGAGGGTGGGTTGCTAAGCAAGTGTTTAAGCCCGGGTTATAAAATAAAAGAGGGGCGTATATGGGGTCCCCAAAAAACAAGGTTTTTTGGGGCTGCAACGCCCCTCTTAACCTCCCTTTGCAGGAGATAGAAAAAACCTATCAGCTTGGCGCTGGCCCTGGTGGTTCCGGTACTTCGCCTTTTACCCAGGTTTGGGAATCAGTATCCCAGTAAATATCTTGCCACTCCTGGTCACTGACACTTTCTATACCCGAATCGGCGCCAAATTCGTATGTTGCTTTAATATCTCCGTCTAAGAATTCACCGAGGTCATCCGAACTACCGGGCCATTCCTCATGCTCTGCCAGATAACCTGACGCTGCTGTTTTCACGTTCTCTGCCTCGGTCTGGGCGGCATTCAGGATGCCGCTGCTCATAAAGCTGTCCATATTAGGCACGATTACCGTGGCCAGGATGCCCACAATAGCCACCACAAGCAACAGCTCAATCAGGGTGAAGCCTTTCTCTCCTCGGTGCAGCCCTTTCATAAGCTTCTCCTTGTTTCCTAAACTCTTAAACTTTTCGGTCATTTGGTGCTTTGACATTGTTTGGAGTTTAGGATTTCCTAAGCGGTAAAGCCTATCGGATTGGCACTGGCCCTGAGCAACCTAATTCTGGTGGGACTGGTACTGGTTCTAGTGGGTCTGGCGCTGGTGCTCCGTCTTTTTGCCACTCGTGGTCGGCATCGACCCATGCTATAGTGTCTGCTGCCGCTTTTTCATTGACGCCGGTTACCTTACCAAAACTACTCGCACCAAAGTCGTAAACAGCATATTTCGTAGCGGCGCTGAGGTAGTCAGCCTCCAAGTCATCCGAATCAGTGGGCCAGGCTCCATCGTGGTCGGCATGATAGGTCAGTGCGGCTGACTCTACGTTAGCCACCTCGGTGTTAGCCGCAGCGACGTTGCCAGTGCCGAGGAAGCTGGCCAGGTTAGGCACGATTACCGCTGCCAGGATACCCAGAATAGCCACCACAATCAACAGCTCAATCAGGGTGAATCCCTCCTCTCCTTCGTGTAGCCCTTTCGTAAACATTTCTTCGCCTCCTAGGTGCTAAATGTTTCTGGGGGCACTGGCTTTTTGGTATTATTTGGAGTTTAGGGCTTCCTGGTTGAAAAAGCCTACCGGTAGAGCCGGGGATTAAACCCCAGCCCCACCGATAAGCTACTGTAAATTATCTTGCTTAGTTTGAAGCTTCAGACTAAGACGTTACTATTAAGACTTCTCCCACTCGTTGTCGGCGCCCCATTGGATATTGGCGTCGGTTGCTTTTTGTGTTTCAGTGCAGCCCGTTATCTTACCCCAGGCATCAAACGTGTATTTACCGTAAGTCGGCAAGGTGTTGAGATAGGATAGGGACGGGTTAGCATTGTATAGCGCATCCGAATCAGTGGGCCAGACCCCGTCAAAGTCGGCATAATAGGCTAGGGCGGCTGACTCCACATTTGCCACCTCGGTGTTGGCCGCAGCGACGTTGCCGGTGCCCAGGAAACCGGCCAGGTTAGGCACGATTACCGCTGCCAGGATGCCCAGAATGGCAACCACAATCAGCAGCTCAATCAGGGTGAAGCCTTTTTCCCCTTTCCGTAAACCTTTCATAAACCTCTTCATTTCTTTTTCCTCCTTTCTTTTTTAGTTGGGTTATGTGGGCTTTAGTTAGGCAAACTGTAGTATATTTAGGTAATTTCATCATATGGTATGGCTATAGGAGGGTCAATAGAAATTTAGTCATGGCGGAATCGGGCTATGACCTTTGTACTATGGCAGGCGGTGTTGACTTTGGCGGGGGGTAAGGCGCAAAATAGAGGCTAATATGGAAGCCGGTTTTTACGTCATTTTCGTCTTACTGGGGATGATAGTAGCCAGCTTCCTCAATGTCTGCGCTGACCGCCTGCCGGCCGGTCAGTCGCTGGTCTATCCCCCGTCTCACTGCCCCGCCTGCTCACGGCGCCTGACGGCAAGGGACCTCATACCGATATTCAGCTACCTGTGGCTGCGCGGCCGCTGCCGCTACTGCAAGGCTTTCATCCCCAGGCGGGTACTATGGGTGGAAATAGCCACGGCGGCGCTTTTCGGCTTGGCTTACTGGTACTGGCATAATGACTTGGGCATCGAGCTTCCCATTATCCTCTTCTACATCTCTCTTTTCATGGTAATCTTTATTATAGATTTCGAGCACGGGCTTATCCTCAATAAGATAGTTTATCCCGCACTGGTGGTAGCCCTGCTCCTCAGCGTCTTCTTTACCATCTTCCTGCCCGATGTAAGCATCGTGCCCAGTATCGCGCGGGCGGCTATCGGCGGCGGCATCGGTTTTGTCTTCTTCTTGCTGGTGGCTCTTGTTTCCCGGGGGGGTATGGGGTTTGGCGATGTAAAGCTGGCGGCGTTAATCGGTTTGGCTACCGGCTTCCCGCTGGTAATCGTCGCCTTAATCATGGGCATGATTCTGGGCGGTCTGGTAGCCGTTATCCTGCTCGGCTTTAAGGTAAGAAAGCGCAAGGAGGCTATTCCCTTTGGCCCCTTCCTGGCGGTGGGGGCGGTAGTCACCCTGCTGTGGGGGAGCGATATTCTCAGCTGGTATATGGGCATCTTTTAGACTATCTTCCCCACCCCCTTTTTATATCTATTCCCGCCCGCCACCCTTTTATGGAAACGGGCTAAAGCCCTTTTTACTCCACCCCCGTAAAGGAGAGTAATGAGAGGCAGAGCCTCTTTAGGGTGGGTCAGGGTGGGTAGCTAAACACCCCTTAAAAGTCGGAAAAACCCTTCTTTGCTTTTACCCACTTGACATATCTTATACTTAGTTGTACAATCCTCCCACGCAGTAAGTACTTACTGGGGTTGGGTGATGCTTAACATACGCAGGTCAAATATAGAAATAATTGCCGATATGTTGCGGGTGGGTAATAATGGCAATGGCGCGGGCAAGACCGAGATTATGTACAGCGCCAACATGAGCTATGCCCAGATACAGAAGTACCTCGCTTTCCTGATGGACCAGGACTTAATTAACAAGGTACAGGTAGGTAATCCATCAATAAAGTACCACGTGACCGATAAAGGCACCAAGCTGCTCAAAAACATTGATGACATAATGGAGATGCTGGGGTTGAGTGAGGGTATTGATTTTTGATGATTAAGACCTGCTTTTAGGGGGGTAACCCGAGGTCTCCGGAGGCGGTGGTTGCCCCTCTTTTTTATAATAAAAATAACAGGAGTCTCACATGGCAGAGAAGAGGATGTTTATTATTGATGCCGAAATAGCCAGAAAGGTTGATGAAAGCCGTGGTGAGATGAGCCGCTCCGAATTTATTAACTTCCTCATTGAGGGTCAGCTATCGGAAGATAAAGAATCCCAGCCGGATACGGTTAATCATAATTACGTAACCAAGGCAGAACTGCAGCAGTCATTGCAGGGAATAAAGGAGCTGCTGCGCAGCTTTCTCGAGTTTTTCCTGAGCTACGGGCTGGAAGTGGGCAAGCACTCGGATAAAAACTTCAACGAACTGAGCCAGAAACTGCAGGAATTGACCAGCTCCAGCAACAAGACCAAAGAGTCTTAACGCAAGCAGCCTCACCAAACAAGGCAACTATCCCGAGTAATGGCGGAAGATAAGTACCGAATTATGCCCCCCGAAACCAAAGGAATTTGATACCACCGTGTTCACCTCAGCCTTGCGCGCCTCATGTGGCACATAGTCCAGGTTGCACTCGGGGTCGGGGTTATTCAGGTTTATCGTCGGCGGTATAATCCCCTTATTTATGGTCATGACGGAGATTATGGCTTCCAGAGCCCCCGATGCCCCCAGCAGGTGTCCGGTCATAGACTTAATGGCTGAGGCCGGTATGCGGTAGGCAAGTTCGCCAAAGACGCTCTTGATGGCGTGGGTCTCGGCGGTATCGTTAAGCTGGGTGGCTGTGCCGTGGGCATTTATGCAGTCAACCTCATCGGGCCCGATCCCCGCCTTCTTCAGGGCCCTACCCAGCGCTTTGGCGGCGCCCACGCCGTTGGGTGAAGGCTGGGTAATATGAAAAGCGTCGCTGGTAGCGCTGTAGGCAAGTATTTCGGCCAGTATGGGGGCACCCCGCTCAAGGGCGGAATCAAGGCTCTCAAGTACTAGAGAGGCGGCACCCTCGCCTAGAACAAAGCCGTCGCGCTCGGCATCAAAGGGCCGGCAGGCATTCTGGGGCGAGCTGTTATTGGTTGATAGAGCCCGGGCGGCGTTGAAGGCGGCAACGCAGATAGGTATTACCGGCGCCTCGGTGCCGCCGGCGATTATTATTTTAGCCTCTCCGTATTTAATGACATCATAGGCATGACCGATGGCGTCGCTGCTGCTGGAGCAGGCCGATGACATGGAGAGATTCGGCCCCTTGGCGCCCAGTAAAAGTGAGACCTGCACTGGGGGAGCATCACCGGTCATGGTCGGCGCCAGAATGGGGCTTATCCTCCTCGGTCCGGCATCATCAAGTATCTTAAGCTGGTCGGAGACCTCAAGCAGGCCGCAGACGCTGTTGCCGATAAAAACGCCGGTCTCCTCGGCATTACCGGTGTCTATCTTAAGCTCGGAATCTCTCACTGCCTGGAGGCTGGCGACGACTGCCATCTGGGTAAACCTGTCCATACGGTGCGCTTCCTTGCGGCTGACGTAATCCAGGGGGTCAAACCCCTTTACTTCGGCGGCAAACTTGGTCTCAAAAGGTGACGGGTCAAATCGGCTGATGTAATCAATCCCCGATTTCCCGATGGTTAGTGCCTGCCAGGTCTCGGCAACGTTAAGCCCCACCGCGTTGATAGTCCCCATACCGGTAACCACTACCCTGTGGGGCTGATTAGGCATATCGGCTGTTCCTCTCTAGCGCTTGTTATTGCGGATGCGGTTTGATTCGATGAACTGCTCAAGGTCCTGGTGAGTAATGCGGTAGCTCCGGCCCAGACGTATGGCATCGAGCCTTCCCTCACGTATGTAGCTGTATATGGTCAGGATATGGACCTGGAGGATACCAGCCACCTGTTCCGGGGTTAGTAAGTTACTATTAGTTTCAGCTTGTAACATTCCGTCTCAGCTTTACCCTTCTATATCTTGGTTTGATTGTCTGCAATCGGGTTAGTTTTAGCATAGCAGGCTGTTTTCTGGCTAGCTTTTATCTTCTAGAACTATGTTCTAGCATATAATAACTCAACAGGCTATAATTAGCCATAATATAGTTTTTCCGGGCTAACCTATTACTAGCTTTAGGGATGGTTATATGCCAAAGGTAATTGAGCTTTTGCAGCGGCGCCGGAATGAAGAGCTATGGCAGATGTGCTGTGGCTTTCTTAACCTCAGTCTGGAGCAGTTTATGGCTATACAGAAACGGCTGATGCTGGAGCAGATAAGGCTGCTCAGCGGCTCGCCTCTGGGCAGAAAGCTCCTGCACGGTCCCCGGCCGGAAACAGTGGAGGAGTTCAGACGGCGGGTACCCCTGACCAGTTACGCTGATTACTGCCCCGAGCTTCTGGAGCAACAAGAGGAGACACTGCCGGTAAAACCGGCTTTATGGGTGCGCACCTCGGGTAAATCTGGCGAATACCCCTGCAAGTGGGTGCCGGTGACCCCGGCCTACGCTCAGGAGATGAGCATATTAATGTGCGGCATCGGCATGCTTTCCAGCTCCAGGAAATGGGGTGAAACCTCCTCATTCCCCCAGCACCCCCGGATTGTCTACTCGGTAGCCCCACGCCCCTATGTTTCGGGCGCCATGGCCAGTATGCTGGGGCAGCAGACGCCGGCAGATTACCTGCCGCCCATAGGAGTAGCCGAGAGGCTATCCTTTGAAGGCAGGGTAAGGCTCGGCTTCAAGCAAGCTTTATCCAGAGGGTTCGATTACTTCTTTGGCGTATCTCTGGTTCTGGCGGCAGTGGGTGATAAGTTCAGCCAGTCCTCGAATAGGGTAGACATTCGTACCCTGCTTTCTAAACCCGCAGCTCTTTTCCGCCTTACCAAGGGACTGGCCAGGAGTCGGTTAGCCCGGCGCCCGATGCTGCCCAGAGACCTGTGGTCAGTAAGGGGAATCATAAGCAGCGGTCTGGATAGCACCGTTTACCGGGATAGAATAAAGAAACTCTGGGGGAAATACCCGCTGGATGTTTACAGCAGTTCTGAAGGCGGCTTTATCGCTACCCAGACCTGGGACAGTGAGGGCATGACCTTCATCCCCAATCTTAACTTCCTGGAATTCATCCCGGAAGAAGAACACTTCAAGTTGCAGCAGGACCACAGCTACCAGCCCAAGACCCTTTTGCTAGACGAGGTAAAGGCCGGGGAGAATTACGAGGTAGTCATCACCAACTTCCACGGCGGCGCCCTGGTCAGGTATAGAATCGGGGATATGGTCAGGATAACCTCGTTGCGGGATGAGAAGCTGGGCATTGATATCCCGCAGATGGTCTTTGAAAGGCGGGCTGGTGACCTGCTTGATTTCGGTGTTACCCGGCTGACGGAGAAGACAATCTGGCAGGCGATTGAGAATATCGGGGTACCCTACGAAGATTGGGTGGCACGTAAGGAAGTTGGAGAAAATATGATATTGCGCCTCTTTATTGAGCCTAGGAATGCTGTGGATAACGAAGCTGATATAGCTACAGCGGTGGAGGAGCAAATTAAGCAACTAGATAGTAATTTTGCTAGTTTTCACAGCGATTTCGGAGGCTATATAGATTTTGGAGTAGAGGTTACCCTGCTGCCTCGTGGTGCCTTCGCCAGCTACACTGCCCAGAGGCAGGCTGAAGGGGCAGACCTGGCTCACCTCAAGCCGCCCCATGTCAACCCCTCAGAGGAGGTACTTGCGCTCCTGCTCGGCAGGACCCAAGCTGAAGCAGTGGCGGCTGGCTAGTACTTTAGTTTCCCTCCTTTAGTCTGCGTACTCTAGCCTCGCTTGACAGTTTGCCTATTTGAGGTAATAATTACCCATGTATGAATATCTATGCACTATTTCCGTTAATCGCTACAGCGGCTTATATTCCGCTGCTGGTGATAACTGTTGGCAGCCGCCCCTGGCAGAGGCAACACCGGCTCTTCACCCTGTTTCTGGTTGCCGCCATTATGTGGAGTCTTACTGACTTTTTGTGGCGCAGCAATTTTTTGCCCCAATATAGCCTTTTGCTGGCCAAGGTCGTTCTCGTTATCCTCACCTGGATGACAATGCAGCTTCACTGTTTTACATCCTCCTTTTTCCCACCGCGCACGGGGCGCTGGCTGCCTTTTGCCTGGGCTTCGTTAGGGGTGGTTGTTGTTCTGGCCGTGCTGGGCTTTATTCCCGAAAGCGTTTCTGTTATTGATGGCAAGCTTTATCCTGTTTACGGGCTATGGATTATCGTCATGGCTATTCCCATGGTAACACTGGCGGTCAGGAACGTGACCGTTTTCTCCAAGAGGCTGAAGACCATAGACAACCCGATGCTCTACAATCAGATAGTTACTTTAATCATCAGCATCTGCGTCCTGGCTGCTTTTATTCTGGCAGCCATTCTCCCATGGGGAAGAGAGATCCCCATCAGCCATTTAGGCAATATTATGGTCGCCTTCATTCTGAGTTATTCCACCCTCAGGCACCAGCTGATAGACATCAGGCTGGTCCTGCGGCGGGTGTTAAGCTGGGGTACGCTGGTTATCGGCGGCGTTGGTATATATCTGCTCTTATTCTTCCTGTTTCACTTCTGGTTCAATTTTGAGCTGAGTCCCATAATGCTGGGTACGGGACTAGCGGGAGCCGCAATTGCCGCCATTCTCATTTACCTGACTCGGGGCGCTTTCCAGCAGAAAATTGACCAGGTCTTCTACTGGAAGACCTACGATTACCGGCAGCGGCTATCGGATTTCGCCGATAGGATACAGGACGTTTTTAACCTCAAGGAGCTGGGCGGCGAGATGTTGCCGCTGGTAATCAGAGCGATAAACTGCCGGGGGGCATGTTTGCTGTTCCCGGAAGGCGGAAGCGGAGACTTTGTCCCCCAGTTCATCGAGCCTCGGGGAGAAGCTAACCCCATGTCGAACTTAAGGCTGAGGCAGGATAACCCCGTTGTCCAGTATTTAAGCCAGCAGCGTCGTCTGTTAACCATCCAGAATTTAGACATACTGCCCGAATTTCGCAGCCTGTGGGAGAAGGAAAAGGAGGCGATTACCATCGCCGATATAGAGCTCTTTCTGCCGGTGATAAGCCGGGATAAACTGGTGAGCATCCTGGTGTTAAGCGGCAAGCAGTCGGGCCGGTATTTGCTGGAGGACATCAGTTTGCTGGAAGAGGTTACCAGCCGGGTGGCGGTAAGTCTGGAGAGAGGCTACCTCTACGAGGAAGCCAGACAGCGTGAAGAAGAATTATCCCTGATTGGCCATCTAGCGTCAATCATGACCTCCAGCCTGGATATCAGGCAGATATATGACAGCTTTATCCGGGAGTTGAGAAAGGTACTTGATGTTGACTGGGCGGCGATAACCCTGGTGGAAGGGGAGGAGCTAAACCTCCTGGCCATAACCTCCGAGGTAGGCTCGGCATGGCAGACAGGAGAGAGGCTGCCGCTCAAGGACACGGCTACGGAATGGGTGGTAACCAATAAAGTGCCTCTGTTGGAGCCTAACCTGCCTGAAGAAAGCCGGTTCTGGACGGGCAAATATCACCTCAAGCAGGGGATACAATCACTGGTATTCCTGCCCCTGATGGTTGGTTCCGAGGCTATCGGTAGCGTATGCATGGCCAGCCGCCGACCTAACGCCTACAGCCAGAGTCAGGTACAGCTTCTTTCCCAGTTGGCCTCCCGTATTGCCATGTCCATTGAAAACTCCCGGCTCTACGCCCAGGCTGAGCAGAGGGCGCGCATCGACGAACTTACCGGGCTGTGGAACCGCCGCCATCTCATGGAGCGTATTCAGGTTGAGATTGGCCGTCACTCCCGCTACGGCGGCACTTTCTCGCTGGTCATTCTCGACCTAGACTCATTTAAGGCCTTCAACGATACCTATGGCCATATCGAAGGTGACCGCTTGCTCAAGCAGTTGGGCCTTGTCCTCAAAGGGGCGATAAGGGATGCTGACGAGGCTTTCCGCTACGGCGGCGATGAGTTTGCCATCCTGCTGCCCCAGACCAGTATCAAGGATGCCCACGAGGTGGCCGAGCGCGTTCGTCACCGCATTAAATCGGAGGTTAAATCCGGCAGCGTTTCGATGACGGCTAGCCTCGGCTTGGCCAGCTGGCCAGTAGATGGTATAGCCATAAGCGAGATTATCAGTGCCGCCGATAAGGCGCTTTATTACGCCAAGCAGAGGGGCGGCAATCAGAGCCAGGCGGTTCTAGAGATACTCTCGCCCCTATCGGAGCCGCCAAGCAAGACCGATTTACCGCAGGACAAGGGTGCCTTCAGTATCATCTATGCCCTGGCGGCGGCGGTGGATGCCAAAGACCATTACGCCCACGACCACTCGCAGAGGGTTAAGGAATATGCTGCCGCCCTGTCCCGGCACCTTGACATGGAGCCGGCGGATATAGCCCGCTTAAGCATTTGCGCCCTGCTCCATGATATCGGCAAACTGGGCATCAGCGATGAGATACTCAATAAAGCTAGCAAGCTCAATGCTGAGGAGTGGGAGATGATTAAATCACACCCCCAGATGGGAGCCGATATTGTCAGCCATATTCCCCAGCTTGCGGCATGTATGCCGGGAATCCTGTATCATCATGAGAACTACGACGGCAGCGGTTACCTGCTGGGGTTGAAGGCTAACGCTATCCCGCTGGACGCTCGTATTCTGCGGGTAGTCGATGCCTTCGCCGCCATGACCTCGGCCCGCCCTTACCGAGATGCTCTCTCTCAGGAAGAGGCGGTGGAGGAGCTCAAGGCTGGTGCCGGTAAGCAGTTTGACCCAGACCTGGTCGAAGCTTTCATAACCTTGGTCAAGGAAATGCCCATGGTGACCACCCAGTAACCAGACCAGAGGCAGCCAGCTTTTTCCCTTTGGCCGAAATGCCCAGCTATACTATTGAAGCTGTACTCATTATGTGGTACACTTAAGTTAACTCATGGTCAAGATAAAGGTGTGTATAATCAGCCCTCAGTCCCTGTTCCGGCAGGGAGTGCGGCACTCGCTTTCGAGTATGAGCGGCATAGAGATTATCAGCGAGGCGGAAGCCGATGATGACGCCATGTCAGCCGTAGAAAGCTCACTGCCCGACGTAGTCATGGTGGACATTGATACCCCTGCTGAGAATGGCTTAAAGCTGGCTCGCCAGATAAGACAGCGCCTGCCCAACATCGGTGTTATTGTGCTTACCTCCACCCCGGAAGACGACCAGCTGTTTCAGGCGATTAAAGCCCAGGCGTCGGCATATTTAAACAAGGACATCACCGCCGACGAGTTGGTCAATACAGTAAAGCGGACGGCTAAAGGGGAACATCCCATAAACGAAAGCTTTGTCAGCCACCCCAAGGTGGCGGAGCAGGTCCTGCATCACTTCCGGGAGCTTCCCCTGGGGCATGGAACCGAATCCTTCGTCTCGCCGGTCACCTCCCGGGAACAGGAAATCCTTAACTATATGGCTAAGGGCTATCTCAACAAGCAGATTGCCTTGGCTCTGGATATTAGTGAGCAGACGGTCAAAAACCACGTCACCTCTATCCTGCGCAAGCTCAACGCCAACGCTCGAACTCAGGCAGTGGTAGAAGCGATAAAGCACGGTCTGGTCACTATCAGCTAGAAATAGAAATCGGTAGGTTATGGTCAGTTTACTCACCCGCAACTTCAGGAAGGCGACCTCGTGATTAAAGCGGTATTTTTCGACCTCTACAACACGCTAGTCGGCTACGACCCGCCCAAGGAAGAAACCCAAGCCAGGATACTCAAGGAGCTGGGCGTAGAGGTAACCCCCCAGTCTTTGCTCCGCCCCATCATGGCCGCCGACGACTTTATCTATCAGGAGCACGCCCGCTACTCCATAGGCAAGCGCTCTAAAGAGGAAACGGTGGAACTCTACACCGAATATCACGGCATAATCCTCAAGGAGGCGGGGATAGAGGCGTCCTGGGAGCTAGTCACCGGTATCTTGAAGAAGTGGCTCAAGGCTGACTACAAGATGGTGCTCTTCGACGATGTTATTCCCATCCTTACCCAGCTTAAAGAGCGGGAGCTGATTATAGGGCTTATCTCCAATGTTGACCGCGATATAGACCCCCTCTGCCAGCAGGTAGGCCTTACCGATTGGCTGGGGGTGGTGGTCACCTCCCAGGAGGCAGGTTTTAACAAGCCCGCTCCCCAGATATTCCGGGTGGCGATGAGAAAGGCAAAGGTCAGGCCGATAGAGGCTATCTATGTCGGTGACCAGCAGCAGATTGACGTGGTGGGGGCTAACAGTGCCGGAATGCTGGGGCTGCTCATTGACCGCAACGGCTTCTTCGAGGATATTACCGATTCCCCCCGTATCTCCAGCCTCGCCCAGGTTGTGGAATACCTCTAGACGTTAAAGAGAAAGGTAATCACATCCCCGTCCTGAACCGGGTAGCTCTTTCCCTCCAGCCGCAGCCGTCCCTTTTTGTGTGCCTCAGCTATACTGCCGCATTTCATCAGCTCGTCGTAGCTGATGACCTCCGCCCGGATAAAGCCCCGTTCCATGTCGGAGTGGATTTTACCTGCTGCCTTGAGGGCGGCGGTGTCTTTGGGTATGGACCAGGCTTTAACCTCGTCCGAAACGGTGGTGAAGAAGGTAATTAAATCCAATAGCTGGTAGCTCAGTCGGATAACGCGCTCTAATCCCGGTTCGGCAATACCGAACTCGGCGCGGTATTCCTTCTCGGCTTCTTCATCCAGCTGGGTCAGCTCCATCTCCAGCTTGCCGCAGAGGGCGATAACGCCCCGCCCCGCCCCACGGTGGCGGGAGTTCAGCCCGGTTTCCAAAGACGCCGCTTCACCTATTTGCTCCTCCCCGATGTTGACCGCGATTAGCAGCGGCTTGGCGGTGAGGAACTGGAAGTTGGATATGGCTCTGGTTTCCTCGGCGGTCAGCCCCAGCTGGCGGATGGGAATTTCTTTCTCCAGTTCCTTTTTCAGCTTTGCCAGCAGTTGCTGCTCCCTTAATAGCTGCTGGTGCTCGGTGGGGTCGGCGCCTTTCAGTGAAATCTCTATCCTCTCCAGCCGGCGGCTGATGATGCCGGCATCGTGGAGGGCAAGCTCAAGGTCGATGGCGGCGATATCCCGTTCCACGTCCAGGCTGCCCTCGATATGGGGTATGCTGTCGTCGTTGAAAGCACGCACGACGTTAATCAGGGCGTCGGTGTGGCTCAGCTCGCCCAGTAGCTGGCTCCCCATACCTCTATCTCCCCCCTTAACCGTTGCCCCGATGTCAATATAGCTTACCTCGGCGGGTACTACCCGCTTGGGCTGGAGCATGTCGGCCAGTGCTTTGAGACGCGGTTCGGGGACTTTAGCCTTGCCGATATGGGGGGTGGAGCTTTTGGTGTCGGCCTGACCCTTGGTCAGGGCGTTGAAGATGGTGGTCTTGCCGCTTTTGACCAGCCCGACGATGCCGATATCAATACTCATTGTTTAATCCCGGCTCTGTCAGAGAGGGGCTATTGGCGAGTTGACTTGACTATTTTTTTGGCCCGCTCGAGGGCAAGTTCGCGTTCCTTGGTGGTTAGCCGGTCGTTGGCGACAATTTCCAGCAGGATAAGGAGGGCTTCATGGGAGCCGATGGTGCCCAGCTGTTCGATTGCTTGAGTCCTCAGGTCGGAGGCAAACTCCAGGTCGCTGGTAATTGACGCCAGCTTTTTCAGTTCATCGGGCTGTTCAGCCATTTTGACTCTCCTGTGGTGTTCTTTGGGTATATTTTACTACTGGTGGGGTTATTGTTCAATAGAGGTGCTTTTTCCCCACCCCCATTTATATCTATTCCCGCCCTCCGCCCTTATATGGAAGCGGGCTAAAGCCCTTTTTTACCCCACCACCCAGAGGAGGGGAGATTAGTCTCCGTTACCCCAAGAAGAAATTGATAGAAGTATCACTTCTGTAGGGTGGGAGGGTGGGAAGCAAAACGCACGTTTTAAAAATGGAGAAGGGTGTGGGGTCAAAAACCCTAGAGACTTATTTATCCCCCTTATGCTAAAATGGGTTGACTTTAGACAGCCGGGGTGTGATTTGCTCTACATATTAAACGGTGAGGACGATTTTTCCCTGTCCCGGGCGCTGGACGAGATAAAAAAGGGCCTGGGCGACCCCTCTCTTTTATCGACCAACACCACCATTCTGGACGGTAAACAGGTAACCACCGGCGAGCTGCGGGCGGTGGCGGAGACGGTGCCCTTTTTAGCCGAAAACCGTCTGGTTATTATCGAGGGGCTGCTGGGGCGCTTTGAGTCCCGGAACAAGGCTCCCCGCCGCAAGAAATCGTCACCGGCTAACGGGCGGCAAAACGATGCCAAGTCCTTTGCCGCGGCTATGGATAACCTCCCCCCAAGCACCGTTTTAGTCCTCACCGACGGCAGGATAAAAAGCGCCAATCCCCTGTTTAAAATACTCTCCGGGGCAAAGGTAATGTCTTTCCCCCTGCTCAGGGGCGACGTGCTGCGCCAGTGGGTTAAAAAAGAAGCTGCCGCCCAGGGCGCCGACATGTCCCCGCCGGCGCTGGAGCTGCTGGCTAGGCTGGTGGGGGGCAATCTCTGGATTATGCACAACGAGATAAACAAGCTGGCTCTCTTCGCCACGGGCCGCCGCGTTGAGATTGATGACATCAGGGCGGTGGTCAGCTCGGCTCAGGAAGCCAACGTCTTCGCCATGGTCGATGCCATCATGGAATACAAGGCGGGGGTTGCCGAAAAGCTGCTGGAGCAGTTATTGCAGCAGGGGGCATCTCCGGCTTACCTGCTGGTGATGCTGTCGCGGCAGGTGCGGCTGGTGGTGCGGGCTAAGGAGCTTAGGCGCCAGCGCAAGCCCGACGCCGAGATTCAGAGCCGCCTGGGCTTAAAATCGGAATTTCCCTTCCGCAAAACAGTGGAACAGGCTCAGCGCTACCCCCTGGAGCGCCTCAAGCAGGTCTACAGGCGGCTCCTGGAGGCTGACCTGTCCATCAAGACGGGCAAGTACGACGGCGGGCTGGCGCTCAATCTGCTTATCGCCGACCTCTGCCCCCAGCCCGCTTGAATTTCCCCCCTCGTTGACAGTCGGCGTCTCTTAAACTAAAATCGTAGGTAATGATGACCAGTGACCAGATCCGTAAAGCCTTTCTTGATTTCTTTAAGGAAAAAGGGCATAAAATCATACCCAGCTCCCCGCTGATACCAAAGGGTGACCCGACGCTATTGCTCACCAACGCTGGCATGGTGCAGGTCAAGCCCTACTTTCTGGGTGAGGAAGTTCCCCCCAGCCCCCGCCTGGCTTCCTGCCAGAAGTGCTTCCGAACCAGCGACCTGACTTCAGTGGGCGACTCCGGCCACCTTACTTTCTTCGAGATGCTGGGCAACTTCAGCGTCGGCGACTATTTCAAGCGGGAGGCGATTGGCTGGGCCTGGGAGTTCGTTACCGAAAGGTTAAAGTTAAAGCCGGAGCGGCTGTGGGCGACCATCTTTTTGGATGACGACGAGTCCTTCGGCTACTGGCGGGAGGTGGGCGTCCCCGAAGAGAGGATACTGCGCTTCGGCGAGGAGGACAACTACTGGGGCCCCGCCGGCGATTCCGGCCCCTGCGGCCCCTGCAGCGAGCTTCACTATGACTTTGGCGAGGAGTTCGGCTGCGGCAAGTCTTCCTGCCGCCCCAACTGCGACTGCGGCCGCTTCTCCGAAATCTGGAACCTGGTCTTTACCCAGTACAACCAGGATAGGGAGGGCAACCGCACCCTGCTGGCTAAGCCTAATATTGACACCGGTATGGGGCTTGAGAGGACGGCGGCGGTGATGCAGGGCAAGACCAACGTCTACGATACCGACCTCTTCGTTCCTCTGATGGAGAAAATAGCCAAGCTTTCGGGTCGCCAGTACGGCGCCGACGGGGCTACCGATAACGCTATGCGGGTGGTGATTGAGCACAGCCGGGGCATTGCCTTTCTCATCGCCGACGGTGTTCTCCCCGGCAACGAAGGGCGGGGCTATGTCCTGCGGCGGGTATTGCGCCGCACCTCCCTTTTCGGCCGCAGATTGGGGCTGGAAGACCCCTTTATCGATAATATCGCTGAGGTGGCTATTAGTCTGATGGGCCATATATACCCCGAGCTTAAAAAACGGCGGGACTTTATCCTGCAGGTAATCGAAGACGAGGAAACCCGGTTCGGCTCTACCTTAAGCACCGGTCTGGAGCTGCTGGATGACATCGTCGCTGAAGCTGCTAAAACGGGCAAGAAGGAAATCTCCGGCGAGCGGGCTTTCAAGCTCTACGATACCTACGGCTTCCCCGTTGAATTGACCCAGGAAATTGCCGCCGACCGCGGCTTCTCGGTAGATTTAGACGGCTTTGAAGTGGAGATGGGCAAGCAGAAGGAGAAAGCCAGAGAGTCCCATAAATTTAAAGTTAAGGCTGGTGGTGGGGAGATTGAAATACCTGAGGACGTTGAGGCAACCTCCTTCGTCGGCCACGGCAGCCTCAGCTTTAAGTCCAATATCGTCAGTTTGGCAGTTGCTAACAGGCCCGCCAAGAAAATAGAGAAGGGTCAGGAAGCCAACCTGCTTCTGGAATGCACCCCCTTCTACGGGGAGATGGGCGGGCAGGTAGGGGATACCGGCCAGATAAGGGGACACGACGGGCTTTTTGAGGTCAGCAATACTATTCAGGTGCCGCCGGGTATAATCGTTCACCAGGGCAAGGTGGTTGAGGGTTATCTGTCGGTGGGCGACGATGTCGAGGCTGTTGTGGAGACGGAGCGCCGCCTTGATATCGCCCGCAATCATACTGCTACCCACCTTCTCCAGATGGCGCTGAAGCGGGTGCTGGGGGAGCACGTCCAGCAGCGCGGCTCTCTGGTTTCGCCCCACCATCTCCGCTTTGACTTCTCTCACCTCAAGGCGCTTAACAACAAGCAGCTCGCCGAGGTCAACCTCATTGTCAACGAGCAAATCCGCCGCAACCTGCCGGTCTATGACGAGGCGGTTCCCTATAAAGAAGCTATAGAGGCGGGCGCCATCGCCCTCTTTGATGAAAAGTACGGGGACACCGTCAGGGTGCTAAAAATCGGCGAGCCCTTTATCAGCGCCGAGCTCTGCGGCGGTACCCATGTCTCGGCAACCGGCGAGATTGGCATATTTCATATTATCAGCGAAAGCAGTATCGGCGCCGGGCTGCGCCGTATTGAAGCAGTTACCGGCAGGGGCGCCGAGCAGTATTTCACCGAGCGCCTAACGGATTTAGAGCACATCGCCAGAGCGCTGGGGGCTTCACCGGAGGAAGCCCGGGACAAGGTCTCCGCCGCCGTCGGCGAGTTGGATGAAGAGCGCAAACAGCGGCTGGCTCTGGAGCGGGAATTGGCTAAAAAGACCGCCGAATCTTTATTGTCTCAGGCCGAAGTTATCAAAGGGGTAAAGGTGCTGGTGGCTGAAGTTCCCTCGTCACGGCTGGAGATACTGCGGGAGATGAGCGACCTGCTCCGGGATAAGCTCAAAAGCGCTATCGTCGTCCTGGGCACTGTATATGAAGACAAACCGGCTTTTCTGGTGGCGGTAACCCCCGATTTGGTGGCTAAAGGCTACGATGCCGGCAAGATAGTCAAGCAGGTGGCGGCGGTCACCGGTGGCGGTGGCGGCGGCAAGCCGAATTTAGCCCAGGCCGGCGGTAAGGACAAAAAGAAGCTGGACGAAGCCCTCAAGCTGGTAAAGAGCTTAATCTAATGCGCTGTCTGGGACTGGATATCGGGGACAGGTGGATTGGGGTGGCTCTCAGCGACCCCGGGGGAATTCTAGCCAGCCCCCTGACCATCATTGAACGCACCGAAGACAGCCAGGCTATAAAGGCTATCTCCGATATTATCAATAAAGAGCAGGTAGAGCAGGTCGTCGTTGGTCTGCCCCTCTCGCTGGACGGAACCTTAAGCGGCCAGGCGGAAAAGGTCAAAGAATTTACCGATAAACTGGCTGAGAATATTAAAATCCCGATGGAATACCGTGACGAGCGCCTGACCACGGTCATAGCTCAGCGCCTCAAGCGGGCGTCCGGCGGCAAAAAGGGCAGGGGAAAGACCCGCTACGATTCTCAGGCCGCCGCCGTAATCCTGCAGAGCTATCTCGAAGAATCACTCCCGCCGGAGTTGACATAATAAATGGACTTCAATCTTAGTGAACAACAGAAGATGCTGCAGCGGCTGGCAGAAGAGTTTGCCGCCGATGTTATTAAACCCCGCGCCGCCGAAATCGACGACAAAAACCAGTTCCCCTTTGATTTGGCTAAGGAACTGGGCAAACGGGGCTATCAGGGGCTGCCTTACCCCGCCCGGTACGGCGGCAGTGGGGCCGGCTATCTGAGCTACGTGCTGGTGCTGGAGCAGCTCTGCCGGGCGTCGATGACGGTCGGCGCCATCATGGCTATAGACACCGTCCCCGAGGAGGCGCTCTTCCGCTTCGGCACCGAGGAGCAGAAGAAGAGACTTTTATCGCCTCTGGCTAAGGGCGAAAAGCTGGGCAGCATCGCCTTCACCGAGGCCGAAACCGGCTCCGACCCCCGGGAAATCACCACCACTTCCAAAAAGAGCGGCGGCGGCTATGTCGTCACCGGCCAGAAGCAGTTCGTTGCCCTGGCGCCGGCGGCAAATCTGGCGCTGGTCTTTGCCAGGGCAGAGGGCAAAGGGATAAACGCCCTGGTTATTGATACTTCTTCTCCGGGCTACAGCCTCCGCGAGCCCTGTGAGACGATGGGCTTAAAAGGACTGGGCACTTCGGTAGTCTACCTGGACGGGGTTAATGTCCCTGAGGAGAACCGCCTCGGCGAGGAAGGGCAGGGCTTTAAAGTTCTGCTGGAGGCAATATCGCTGGGGAGGTTGGGAGTAGCCGTGGAGGCGGTAGCGGTGGCTCAGGCGGCGCTGGATATTTCTATAGATTACGCCAAACAGAGGAAAGCTTCGGGCAAGCCCATTGCCAAGCTCCCGGCTATACAGTGGCACCTGGCGGAGATGGCAACCCGCATCGAGGCGGCACGCCTGCTGGTTTATAGAGCCGCCTTCCTCCGCGACCAGGAGCGGGATATCAAGTACGACACGTCGCTGGCTAAGCTCTTTGCCTCGCAAATGGCCGTTGAAGCCACCCGGATGGCGATGCAGGTCTGCGGCTCTTACGGCACCATGACCTCGATGCCGGTGGAGCGGCTCTACCGGGACGCCAAGATGACCGAGGTCTATGTCGGCATCTCGGAAATACAGCGCAATATTATCGCCGAACACTTAATTTAGGGAGAGGGGTTGATAAGTAATTCCAGTAGCTTCCGTCTAATGCAAACTTGCCCCCGGAGCAACGCCAGAGCCGGGGAGCTGATAACCCCCCACGGCACCGTGCCCACGCCGGTGTTCCTGCCGGTAGGCAGCCAGGGGGCGGTCAAGACGCTCACCCCGGAAGAGGTCAAGTCCCTGGGTATCAACATGGTGCTGGCTAACACCTATCACCTCTACTTAAGGCCCGGCATCGGCATCATCGAAAAGCTGGGTGGTTTACATAACTTTATGGGCTGGGACGGGGCAATTCTCACCGACAGCGGCGGCTACCAGGTATTCAGCCTGGCTCCCTTACGCAAGGTAAGCGATGATGGGGTTACTTTTCGCTCCCACATTGACGGCAGCCAGCATCACCTTACCCCGGAGCTGGCTATCCAGTACCAGGAATCTCTGGGTGCCGATATCATCATGGTCCTGGACGAGTGCCCCGCCCACGATGACAGTCCCGATAAAGTGAAAAAGGCGATGGATAGAACCCATAGGTGGGCGGAAAGGTGCCTTAAGGCTCAAAAACGCCCTGACCAGGCTCTCTATGCTATTGTTCAGGGCGGCGTCTTCCCCGAGCTTCGCCGCCAGTCGGCGGAATACTTAGCCTCTCTGGACTTCCCCGGCTATGCCATAGGCGGCTTAAGTCTGGGTGAACCCAAAAAGGCAACTCTGGCAATGATTGAAGAAACGGTGGCTTTTCTGCCGGAGGCCAAACCGCGCTATCTGATGGGGGTAGGCTCGCCGGAAGACATCGTCGAAGCCGTCGCCCGCGGCTGTGATATCTTTGACAGCGCCCTGCCCACCCGCGTCGCCCGCAACGGCGCCCTCTTCACCTGGCAGGGCAGGGTTAATATAACCAACGCCGCCTACGCCGATATGGAACAGCCAATTGTTAACGGCTGTAATTGCTATACCTGCCGCAATTTTTCGGCGGCTTATCTACACCACCTGTTCAACGCCGGTGAGCTTTTAGCTTACAGGCTGGCAACTATACACAACCTGAGCTTTATAACCGAATTGATGGCTAAAATAAGAAACGCCATCTATGATGGCGCCTTCCCCGCTTTCCAAAAAGACTTCTTATCCAGCTACCGCCCCACCGATGAGTCCACCCGCCTCAGCCAGAAGCAAAAGTGGTTGGAAAAGCGTAACTTAAATCAGGCTGACTAGAGCTGCCTTACGGCCCCGCCCCCACCGGGTCAACCCTCACTCCCTTGGAGATAAGCCAGGCGACGCCGGCCTCAATGTCCTTCTCATTACCCACAAGCTCCAGCTCAATCCAGCCTCTTTCCTCGGTGGCGTCGGCGCGGTGGATGTTGGTCACCAGGCCGAAATGCTGGCCGACGGTATGGATAATTGGCTCGGAGCTTACTTCGGGCCCGTAGGTGAGCATTACTCGCCGTTTTGGCATTGCTACCCCCCTTTAAGACAATCGCTTTCTGATTTTCCCGGCTTCCTTGATTATACCATCAATAATCTCTTTTATGGTAGGCAGGTCGTCGATCAGTCCCACCACCTGCCCGCAGGGTATAATGGCTTCGGAAGTTTCGCCTTTATCCAGCGCTTGCTTCTGGCGCCGCCCGTCTATCAGCGGCAGCAGCTCTTCCAGCGTGGTGCCCCGCTCCTCCATCTCCAGTATGCGGCGGGCAAAATCGGTGCCGGCCACCCTCTCCGGGTTATTTATGGAGCGCATTATCATTAAGGTGTCTTTTTCGCTGGCTTCCAGCAGCCGCTGCTTGATGCTGTTATGGAGAGGGCACTCCCGGCTGAGCATAAAGCGGGTGCCCATGACGGCGCCTTCGGCGCCCAGGGCTAAAGCCGCCATTAAACCCCTCCCGTCCCCGATGCCCCCGCCGGCGATGACCGGGATTTTCAGCGCGTCCACGGCGCAGGGGACAAGGACCATGGTGGTCACGTCGTCCATTCCCGGGTTACCCCCCTCCTCAAAGCCGACGATGGTCACCGCGTCCACCCCGATGCGCTCGGCGGTCTTGGCCGCCTTGACGCTGGCAACCTTGTGCATTACCTTTACTCCCCCCTCCCGCAGCTGATTCATGTACTGGCGGGGGTTCCGTCCGGCGGTCTCAATAATAGGTACCCCTTCTTTAATAGCGGCCTCTATGTACTCCTCAAGGCTTCTCGGCTGTATAGTAGGCAGCAGGGTGATGTTGACGGCAAAGGGCTTGTCGGTTAGGCTCTGGGTCTTCTTTATTTCTTCCCGGAATTCCCTGGCGGTGGGGAAGGTCAGTGAGGCCATAATGCCCAGCCCCCCGGCGTTGGCCACGGCGGCGACCATCTCCGCCCGCGATAGCCACATCATGGCTCCCTGTATTATGGGGTATTTAATGCCGAAAAGTTCGGTAATTCTGGTCTGGAACATAATTAAGCCTCCACCGCCATCTCGCCGAGCTTTACCTCCCCCCACACCCCCACCTGCTCGCCCAGGATGATAACCACCCCTTTCAGCCCTTTAATGCTCCGGGCGAACTCGATGCCGCCGGGTATATCTTCAGGCTTGAGGATGCGGTTGCCGATAGCGGTAGCGGCGGCGTCGGCAAGGGCGGTTGACGGGGAAAGCACAATCACGGCGTCGGCTTGGCCGAGGCTTAAGGAATGCCCCACCGTCCCCGACGAGGTACAGACGCCCAGCGGCGTGTCCTCCCCGTTAATTTCCAGCCCTACCCTTCCGGTAAGCGGCGATTTTCCGGCGTAAATCCCGATTAGCCTTTTACTCAGGCTCTTGAGGTAAATGTCGCCCCCGTTCTCCACGATAACCTCCGGGGAAAAATCTAATAGCTTGCTGCCTACGGCCTCGGCGATGGCACCGGCAACCGCCGCCATCGGCCCAACCCCGGTTTTTTGGGCGGCTTCTGCCATCCCGGTCACTATCTGTGGGGCGCCGTCAGCCACTGCCACCGGCTCCAGCGAGGTCTGGAAAATCGGGTGGCCCCCGATATATTCTTCCAGCGTCCGGCGGTATTTCAGCACCAGCTTACGGGCCTGGTTCTTCAGGTCGCTTTTAGCGCGGATGTACAGGTCGGTCTCTTTAACCGTCACCTTAAAGGCGACCAGCTCTTTATCTTTAACCCAGTGGC
>Ga0315549_1001674_pt1 | contig 22514 bp, 23 predicted proteins | sample SalMarSW160200MG_FD_203101 | JGI IMG/M metagenome (GOLD analysis project Ga0315549, IMG submission 203101) | Salt marsh sediment microbial communities from the Plum Island Ecosystem LTER, Massachusetts, United States - Salt Marsh Sediment SW1601-200 ... | reverse complement strand
TCTAAAAAAGATATAGAGTTTTTAGATATTGCTCCCCCAAAAAATCGTATGATCCCATTTCCGCCGGATTCCAGCAGATAGCGCAGACGAGTCTGTTCTCCTGCAACCGGATTGATAACATTATTGACGATAGCGACATTGCCCTTCTGCGGCACCACATCTTCAAGAGTTATAATACCGTCACTCACTGCGACCAAAGCTGTCTGAGTGCTATTATTACCAATTCCGTCCTGCACCGCACCCACGGCACTCAAGTTTACATTCCCTGTTTCATCGGTATCGATCACAGCCGCTAAGGCGATGAGGACGATATTGTCGTTAGGTGTAACTTCGGTATCAAATCCGGCGCCGGGGGCATTAGCTCCGGCAGTGGCAAATCCGCTGAATACAAAATCGTTTCCTGCAATAGTGGCATCATTCACATTTTCCGAGAAGGTTATTTGAACCATAGTTGTGGTATAGGTCCGGGCACTGATAATGGCCGGCCCTGCCCTGTCCGCGGCCGCGGTTGCCGCCTGATTAAGCATAAAATTTGCACCGCTATCCTGAGTGGTACCGGGCGGCCTGGCATATGACACCGACGGAGTACTGCCGCTTGTAAGCACTCCGTCCGTAAAGGTGATGTAGATATCGTTGTCATTGGCGGTATCCAATCCTCCTGTTGTCTGATTAAAATCCAGATTACTTGCACCGTTTATTGTGAAACCCAAAGGTGTACCAGGCGGAACAGAAGCATCGCTTATATTTGTATTAAACACAATGCGCACTGCATCGATATAGCCGTCACCGTCTCTGTCTAAGGTAAAACGGTCGGTAATAAAAGGCGTGGGATTGTTATTAAACGTAACCGGCACCGAATCATTACCGGGCGTGCCCCATGCCCATGCCACTTGTACGGTTACGGTCTCTTCGAAATTATCTACAATTTCTAAGAATAACTGGCCCGAAGCGTTTGTATTTAAAAGTTGCATTTTGCGTGCCGGTTGCCTGGACCACACCGTTTATCTCTGCTATTTCTGCACTTCCGGAGACCGTAACAGTAACCTGCCGGATATAGTCAACAGGATTATCGGACAGATCAACGATCTGCAGGGTAACGGGTTCATAATTCGCACCTCCGCCTGTTGGTGCCACTCCGTCATCCGCGGGAATAAGTACATGATCCGGTGCGAGCGGATCGTTATAGGGTTGTGAATACGCGCGGTAGACGAAATTGCTGTCGGCCGCGCCGTCCGTGAACCAGAATTCAGCGGTGTTCACATTATCACCTGTTGTCGGCGTGTTGTTTTCTTGTATATGCAGCCTCCACGTCCCGTTTACCTCACCCAAGTTTATAGTATAGGTACCTTCTCTTGCATCACCGTATTTGTTACCGGAGTCCCCGGAGCGGGCGGGAGCAGCAAGGCCATTCTCCGAATTTTTATCAAAAGCCGAGAGCTGCTCACCAGTGTCCATATCCCAGTTCCAGAAAGCAATATCATTGCCCACTGCGGAATCGGGAACAAAAGGGTGCATGTCCCAGGTGTTTGCGTCCTTAAGATAGACCGACCATGAGTAGGCAAAGGAACGGGTGTTGGCAATCCCGGTCGGATTGCCGCTGTTGTTATAAGAAACATCTGCCTGGAACCCGTTTTTTATCCAACCACTGTCAGAATATGCGTAAATAACAATTTTAAAATAATATTTATTACCAATTTCTTCACCGTCGTCCGGAAGAACCAGGGGGAAATATACCCACCCTTCATCGGTTGTCGTATTGTTATTGGTAAACTGATGCAAAATCGTACCCATCCCCGGCCCCAGAGGATCGACACCCGCATCTGCATAATCCACTATTTTGGAATCAGGGTGGCTCAATGCACCGCTGCGTCCGACCAGATAAAAAGTTGTACCGGGATTATCAGGCGCACTGCTCCATGCCGAATGGGCTGAAGTGGAATCCGCAAAATCATCCGGTTCCGTAAAATGCACGTCCGGATCATTTATGGCAAAGTACAATTGCGAAGTTTCCGTAGCAGGAATTTCAAAAAATATTACTACATAGTTATCCAAACCCCCTGCGGTGAGTGAGTTTGCAACTTGCAAATAATTATTGGCACCGGCCGGCATCTGGCTTGCGGTCTGGGCCGAAAGCACTACAGGCAGTATAAATGAAAGTAATATTACCGAAAATAGCCTTTTGTATATACTCATACTCCTCTTATAAAACGCCCTTTTGTTAAAAAATTATATCCTGCCTTATTTATATAATACAATAAAAAACTAGAATTGTTTGAGGAAATTGCAAAACTCAAAATATATTAAGTTAGTAAAATACTTATTCGTTATACCATAATAATTTAGCAATTTCCATTTAAAGAGCTTCTTGCAAAAATGTTATTTTTGCAAGAAGCTCTTTAAAGAAAGAATACTTTTTTCTATTATATACTTCAGGAGGGTGAATTGAATACACAGGACAAACTCCAACGGCGCTATAATCAAAAAGAGTTTGAAACAATCATTCAACGTGCAGCGGAAATATATCATAAGGATAAATAAGGATACGATGATGAAATTCTCTCCTCCACTGCCCAAGAGCTGGATATTCCCAAAAAGTATATTAAGCAGGCCATTACCTCACTGAAACAAGAAAAAGCGCTTGAAGAAAAAAATAAAAGAACCGTTCAGATGGTGCTTGCGTTGGGTTTTTTTATTGTTTTGGGAATCGCTCTTATTGTCTGGTTTTCGGTACAAAGCTCTTCACCGGAGAATATCCTCCAGAGTATGAAAGACAAATATTATAACACTCTGGTAGCGCTGGATGAGGATGTAAAAACCAAGCATGCTCAGCTTGAAAATGTAATCGAGCGGCGCTTTGAGCTTATTCCCAAACTCGAAGAGGTAGTGCGCGAATACGCGCAATTCGAAAAAGATATTCTGCTCTCGTTTACACAAGCCCGGAACAGCTATCAAAACGCTGTCAGTGTTGAATAAAAAGCACACGCGCTGGCTGCGCTTAACAATACGCTCACGGCCTTTATCGTATCTGCGGAAAAGATAGATCTGATTAAGTCTAATGAACTGTATTAAAACCTGATGTTTGAGATAGCGGGTTCGGATAACAGGATTACAGTAGAACGCAAGCGCTACAACGATGCCGTAAGCGCATATAATAAATCTGTGCGCCAAGCCCCTTTGAATGAGTATATAGAACAACTGGGCTTTGCTAAAGAAAAGGCTTACTGGGAATAGAGTATGCTCCATAGTGTAAAGAGGAGGTTCTTATGAAATGTCCGGCCTGTGGTTTTCACATGGCATTACTGGGAAAAAAAATAAAGCAGCTGCCGCGCAAAAGCGGCTGGTTGATAGACAACGCGGATTTAATCGAAGAGGAGTATGGGAATAAGATTTACCATTATTTGCTCCACTTCTATCAACAGACCGGAGTTGAATTTTATCTTGTCACCGTACCCACATGCGGAACAGTGACACCAACCGAATATGCATTTTATTTTCTCAATCACTACGAAATAGGGGGTAAAAACCACCGCGGACTTGTGCTGTTACTCTTCGTTAAAGAAAAAATGCTTACCTGCGAAGTAGGCTACTTTCTGGAGACTGTGTTAAGCGATGAGGCTGCTAATGATATATTGAAGCACGATGCCGTACCCCTGCTTAAAAAAAAGAAATACGGACAAGCCCTGTATGTGGCCGCCAACCTGCTGGGAGATATACTCCAATACGGTTCCAGTAGATTTAAACGCTTTGAGCACCGTACGGTGCTCAATGTTCAGAAAGGGAGTATGCAATGAAAAAGCTGCGGACAACGGCATCCTCTTTGTCTTAGCCATCGATGAGAGAAAAGCACGCATAGAAACAGGCTATGGTGTGGAGCATATTCTCGCTGATTCATTAACCGGCAGCTTCCTGGTAAATACGCTGTGCCCTATTTCAAAGAGGATAAGTGGCGGGAAGGTGTTGCCAGTCTCAGTAAAGCACTGGCCGCATACATGGCAGAGCATTATATTGAGGGTGATATCTCTACAGCAAACAGCGAATTTATCGACAGTGCCGAAATAATAGAATCTGAGGCTGCAGGACCTGAAATCCACGGTGGTTTTTATATCATTCATCTGATCGTATTGGCAGCCATATTTATATTTAATATCGTAATAGCCGGTCAGCACAAATTCCTCAAACTCTATATTCTTGGTCCCGAACTACTCATAACCGCCTTTTTCTATGTGTTCCCCTTATTTCTTCCTGTAAACAAGGATACCGATTATTTGCTGATTGCTTCAATCGCGGCTGTAGCAGTACTTGTCATCCAGTATTTTATGAGCCGCAGGCACCACTGCCCCCGCTGTCAGCAGTATATGACCATAAGATCCACAGTCGTTAGCGCGGCCACCTATTCAAGTACCGGGCGCAGGAGAATCGACTACAACTGCACGGCATGCGATTATCAAAATACGCGTTACGAGGTTATTCCACGGCTCACCCGTTCAACATCTTCCGGCAGCTCTTACCGCTCCTACAGCTCGTCCAGTTCTTATAGCTCAGGCAGCAGCTACAGCGGGGGCTCGTCCTCCTTCGGCGGCGGCGGCGCGAGTGTGGGGTTTTAAACATGAAAACCGCCTTGACCGCTCCCATCAGCCGCATTATGATGGTGCCAAGATATGAAGTCTTCTCCTCCTGTTAACATTAATTCGTCCCTGTTAAAAAAACTAAAAACCAAAAAAATAGGCCTGGCCCTGGGTTCGGGCGGGACTATGGGTTTGGCCCATATCGGTGTTATTCGCTTTTTAGAAGAACACGGCATCCCCATTCACTACGTGGCAGGCACAAGTGTCGGCGCGCTGGTGGGTGCCCTCTTTGCAGCAGGTAAAAAGGCCTCCGAGCTGGGAGAGATTGTAGATAAGATAAACTGGTTAGCTATTCTTAGGCCCAATATATTCAAGTTTAAAGGTCTGGTTCAGCACCGGGGCCTGCAAAAAATTTTACAGCAGCACCTTGGGACAAGCAATTTTGAGGAGCTGCTGCTTCCTTTTACCGCAGTGGCCACCGACTTCAATAAGGGTGAGCGCGTATACTTCAATTCCGGACCCATAATTCCCGCGGTGCTGGCTTCCTCCTGCATACCCGTGGCTTTCGAACCTATAAAATACAAGGGAAAAACCTATGTGGACGGCTTTTTAACGGAAAGCGTTCCCATAAGGGCGGTAAGAAGCATGGGTGCGGATTTTGTTATTGCCGTGGACCTGATCCACTCATGGCGACACTTAAGTTTCAGAGCATCCCACATCTACACTGTGGCAATTAAAGCTATCCTTATAGCGTCAATCAATGCCTTTTCCCTGTCTCCGGAAGACAACGCAGATATAATCATTGCGCCCAAGTTCGGCTATTTTACATTTTTAGGCCGTGCATCAAAAAAAGCTTCCATAAAAAAAGGCTACGATGCGGCCAAAAATGCTTTCCTTCAATTATAAATAAAATTATGGTATTTTACTGTCCAACCAATCAAAGGCCCGGGAAACCAGGTTTTTATCGATCGAATGGTGCCCGGCGTGGGCCCATACCGTAATATCCCAATCGTGAGCCTGTAAGAACTCGGCCATCTCTTCTCCCGGGTGCGGCACCTCTCTTTCACCCCAAAAAATATATCCCGGTATTTTCAAATCATTCGCAATATAATTTTTTTCCCTATATTGATCCATTAAAAAACCCGAGCCCCCGGAACCCGCAATAAAAGCCGTAAATAATCTGTTGTTACTTAGAGGAATTCGGTTAAACAGGAGCATGGTGTGAGTAAAATGCGATCCCGCAGAAAAACCGAATATACAGATTTTATCTTCCCGGATGAGGAAATGCGCCCTCAGCGCCAGAATCATATGCCTGATATGCTCAATATCGGGTGAGGTTATTTCTTCATTCCAATAGTATTGTTCCGAGCGCACAGCACAGAGTACATAACCTCGCTTGTCCGCCTGCTCGCGGAACGCGTTAGAGTATAGAAAGCTCTCTTCCGTCTGGCCCAACCCGTGCAGCAATACGATAAGAGGATATTTTTTTTCAGGTGAAAAAAGAGCAGGTAAATAAAAGCAGCCCAGCTCCATTTTCATCAATTTACCCACAGCCATAATATCAGGCAGCGGATACTTGGTTTGATAATTCACATCGCAACCTGAAATAAAAAAATAAAAAAACAGAAGCAGACCTAAAAATATGAGCATTGCGGGGGCTGTTATTTTTACTTTTGTCTTATGCATATACATTATGAAATACTCCTTTTTTTAGCAGATACGGGGCAGCATCTCACCGGCCAGCATATCGACAATCCGCGTTCCGCCTACGGAAGTATTGAGCATAACCTTTCTCAAAGAGTTGTCGCTCACCCTGCCGATACACCCGGCGTCCTTACCCAGCGGGTGGGCACGCATAATAGCAAGCAGTGTACTGCATTGCTCTTCCGCACATATAAGTACCAACTTACCTTCGTTGGCCAGATAGAGCGGATCAAAACCCGTGAGTTCGCAGACGGCCCTTACTTCACGCTTGCAGGGTATTTTAATTTCTTCAATCTCAATAGCAGGACTTCCGCCCAATACAAACTCGTTCAGGGTTGTAGCCAATCCGCCGCGTGTGGGATCACGCATTATTCTTATACTTTCCGCCGGTACTGCATGCAACAGTCTGCCGGTAAGATCATTCAGACAGGCACAATCACTTGGCATACTTAATTTCAGCGGATACTCACCACGGGCAGAGAGCACAGCAACGGCATGATCACCTATTGTCCCGCTAAGCAGCACACAATCGCCTATGCGTATATTACGGGGCTCATAGACCGGTCCTTTATGGATGCGAGTACCAATACCCGATGTGGTAATAAACAGTTTATCGGCACTGCCTTTTTCAACTACCTTTGTATCTCCCGCCACAATAAGTACACCTGACTGTTGGGCGGTCCGCTGCATTGACTCTGCAATGATCTTTAATTCTTTAAGCTCCAGCCCCTCCTCGATAATAAAGGAGGCGCTTATATAGCGAGGCACGGCACCCGATACGGCCAGATCATTGACCGTTCCGGCCACAGCCAGCTTACCGATATCCCCTCCCGGGAAAAAAAGCGGTTTTATGACAAAAGAATCCGTAGTAAAAACCACCTCGCTTGTATCGAGTTCAACCAGCGCCGCATCGCCCTGCCGCTCAAGGATGGGATTGGCAAAAACAGCCGTAAATACTTGCTCAATGAGGTTATGAGTAAGCAGGCCGCCATTACCGTGAGCTAAAGTAATAATATCCTTACTTAAGGAAATGCGTTAACTCCCTTCGATATACACCATTTCTTGTAGTTTAGACGGATTTTTACTGCGTTGTGCAATATAATTCATTAAATCTTTTAAGGGAAAATCATTATCGATAATATATTTTACACCGATTTGGATAATCGCATGGTTCTCACTAATCCACTTCACGCTGGCCCGGATCTGAGGCAGGGTTTGATTACTGTCAAGTCCTTTAATAGAAAGGATAATCTCATCATCTTCTTTGATACCGTCATTGAAGAACATCAGAAGCTGAGCACCATCTAAGGAGAGATCAACGAGATAGGCGTCTTTTGTATCATTAATTTTTATCTTTACAAAAAGGCTGAAACGCTCACTCTTGCGCAGACGGTCCACATCCTGCCGCTGGGTTACCTCCTCTAAATCAATTTTCTTTGTAGCCCGAATAATGGTACCCAACACACTCCCTTTCCCCTGCCATTCGATTCCTTCGTCGTTTTTATCAAAGAAATCTATACTGAGCTCATCCATTACCATCTTGGCGGAAAGCAATCCCATACCAAAGCGCTGATTGCTGTGTTTCTCCCTGTATTTCATAAATTTTTCCGAAAATACCTGGGGATTGCTGATAGCTTCATCAATTTTAAAGGGCAGCACGCTTTTATCAAACCCCAAACCGTAATCCTGCACAACCACACGCAGTATTGTATTAAAAATTGAAAACTCTATTCTCACATTCATTTCCACATTATTTTCTTTACTGGCCCTGATGGCATTGGTCACCAGTTCGGTGATGGTGAATCGAAACAGTACATCTTCTTTTTCTGATAAGGGAAACTCAATAAGCTCCAATATTTTATAAAAGAACGCTCCTGTAAATTCAGGAGAAAAGAGAATCTTTAAACGAGTATATTTCCGGTCGTTATAATAAATATGATAGCTCATCTACTTTTCCGCTTATAGTATAACATCTTTTTAAAAGAATGTGTGCTAAAATTTCCGCTTGTCCCTGTTCAATATTGAGAATATTTATAGTAAATACCGCAACTGCCTTCGGCACTCACCATACAGGCGCCCACAGGATTATGCGGAGTACATTGTTCACCAAACAGAGTGCAGTCCGAAGGTATCTTGACGCCGCGCATGACAGCCCCGCAGATACAGGCAGGGTTCTCTTTTGCCGGAGGCGGCTTAAGTGAAAATTTCCTGGCCGCATCGAACACCCCGTAAGAATCACGGATTGCCAGCCCACTTTGGGGAATAATACCAAGGCCCCTCCATGCGGTGTCCTGCTCGACAAATATTTCTTTGATTAAGGCTAAAGCTCTGATATTACCATCAGCTTTTACCAACCGCTTATATTGGTTGTCAACCCGAGCTTTGCCCTCTTTGAGCTGGACCATAATCATGCCAATGGAGCAAAGCATATCGGTGGGCTCAAATCCGGAAACCACACAGGGTATTGCATAATGCTTTACAATAGGCTCATACATGCCTGTACCGCTAATAGTTGATACGTGACCGGGACAGATAAATCCCCGGATATCCGTTTCACCGCTCTGCATAAGAGCCTGCATCGCGTACGGTATGGTTTTTAAGGCGGAGAGTACGGAAAAATTGTGCAGGTTTTGAGTATATGCCGTCTGAATAGCATAGGCAACCGTAGGAGCTGTTGTTTCAAAACCAATTCCTAAAAACACAACCTGTTTGTCCTGATTATGACGGGCTATCTCTATGGCATCCAAACTTGAAAGACACACACGAATATCTGCTCCCCGGGCTTTTTCCTGAGTAAGCGAGGAGTATGATCCGGGAACACGCAGCATATCACCGAAACTGGTTACGATCACATCCGGCAGCTTACTGAGTTCTAGTGCCGTATCGATATACTCCTGCGCGGTTACACAGACAGGACAGCCTGGTCCGCTTATTAGGCGAATCTGTTCCGGCAGCAACCCTTTAAGACCGTATTTTACTATGGTAAGGGTATGTCCTCCGCAGATCTCCATAATGGTTACCGGATGCGGAGGTATTGATTTCTCTATCTCCCTGAGATAGTAGCCGGCAGCTTTATTCGTACGAAACTCATCAAGGTAGGCTAACATTCCAGATCGTTCAACTCCTTAAACAATGCCAGTGTCTTGTCGGCCTCTTTTCTATCCATTATTTGGATGGCAAAACCGGCATGCACCAATACATAATCATTTATTTCCGCTTCGGGCAGGAGGCTTAAGTCTACTTCATACTGCAGCCCGCCGGCCTCTACCTGTGCTTTTGCACCCTGTTTTTTTATTATTCTCATAGGTATGGCTAAACACATCTACTTCTCCTTTAACAGCTGATTTGCCACAACAGCCTGTCCCAAGGCAATACCTCCGTCATTACAGGGAATCAAACTGTGTGTATACACCTTTAATCCCCGCTCTCTCAAGTTGCGGTCTAATGCGGAAAGCAAAAACATATTCATAAAACAACCGCCTGATAAGACTACTTTTTTAATACCGGTCTCTTCAGAGATCAGAGCGCACAACCTGCTTAAAGCATCTGCCAATCCCATATGAAAACGGTAGGCAATAATACCCGGTTTTACGCCAGCTCTACAATCCTCTATTACCTGCTCAACAAGCGAATACCACGAAAGAAAATAGCTGCCTCCTGTCTCGGATATATCTAAAATATACAGAGAGAAAGAATCATTTTCAATTACCTGTTCCAGCTCTATAGCCGGCTGGCCCTCATAGCAGGCTTTAATACATACACCAGCCAATGCAGAAACAGCATCAAAAAGTCTGCCGCAGCTGGAGCTCGTCGGACTCTGTTTCCGACGGCTAATTTGGAAAAGTACCACACTGAGCTCATCTTCGGTGATGTCTTTCCATGTTGCGGGTAGAAATTGATAAGTTTTTTCCGCAAATACCTGAAAAAGCAGGGATAATGCCGTACGCCAGGGCTGGGCTATTACTTTATCTCCCCCGGGCAGCAGAAAAGGAACAAGTCCTCCCACTTTTTTACTTTGGGCAAGATCTGCCACCAGCAGCTCTCCGCCCCAGATGGTATTATCGCTGCCCAAACCGCTGCCGTCAAGTACAACACCTATAACTTTTTCAGTCAGATTATGCTCTGCCATACAGCTGGCAATATGAGCATGATGGTGCTGTACTGCTATGAGAGGCAGACCGTTTAGCTGTGCCAATTCAGGAGGAGGATCGTGAACACACTGCGTACTTAAATATTGAGGATGCGGATCATAGGCAACAGCCTGCGGCCTGACATCCAACACACCCTGAAGATGGTTTATGGCTTGAATAAAGGAAGCATAGGTTTCCGCATTCTTTAAATCACCGATATGGTGGCTTAAAAAAGCTTTATTTTTTTTGGCAAGGCAGATCGTATTTTTTTGTTCCGCTCCTACGGCCAAGAGTGGTTTTTCAAAACCGGACTTATGCAGTACAGGATTGGGCACCAGACCGCGGGATCTGCGCAGCACATACTCACCGCCTTTCCATATCCTGATTACGGAATCATCACAGCGAATATGAATGTCACGGTTTCCTACGAGAAAATAGTCACACAGCTTGCTCAAGCGGGCAAAGGCATCATAATTAGTATGGGCAATAGGTTCCTCACTTATATTGCCACTGGTCATTATTAATGGGAAGTCGATAAATTCAAATAACAGAAAATGCAGCGGTGCATAGGGGAGCATAATCCCGAAATACCCATTACCCGGTGCCGCTGCTTCCGCGATATCATGGGAAAGGGCTTTTTTGATTAAGACGATCGGACGATCCGCGCTTTGCAATCTCTGCTCCTCCTGCAGAGTTATAGGGCCGATTCTCCTGGCGTGTGCAAGATCTTTTACCATTAAGGCAAAAGGACGCTGTTCTCTGTATTTCAGCGAGCGCAGTGTTTTCACACTGTCGGCATTACGCGCATCACAGGCAAAATGAAAGCCCCCGATACCCTTTACGGCCATAATACTGCCTGCCCTTAACAGCTCCGCTGCCTGTGTTATCAGCTCTCTGCTCGCGGCCTGCTCCAATCCGCGTATGAGTAGTTTTCCCCCGGCAGAATAGAGCTCAAGCTGAGGTCCGCAGCGGTAGCAGGCATTTGGCTGGGCATGGAAGCGTCTGTTGCCCGGATCATTATACTCTGCCTGGCATTGCTCACACATGGTAAAATTTGCCATAGTGGTGTACTTTCGGTCGTACGGTACATCGCGGACAATTGTGTAGCGCGGCCCGCAGTTGGTGCAGTTTATAAAAGAATAAAAAAAACGGCGGTTATCGGGATCGAGCATTTCGTTTAAACAATCCCCGCACAAACAGAGATCGGGAGCAATTCGAGTGTTCTTATTGGCATTTTCTCTGCTCTGTTGAATTTCAAACCGCTTAAAGCGCTGTTCGTTACCTCTCTCAGTAACTGTAAACTCATCGATCACGGCCTGAGGGGGTATCTTGTGTTTAAGTTCAGCTAAAAAGCGCTCCAAGCTAGCGGGATCAGCCTGAGCCAAGACCTCAACGCCGTCCGAATTATTCTGCACATATCCTGTAATATTAAAACGCAGGGCAAGATTATAGACAAACGGGCGGAATCCCACTCCCTGAACAATACCTTCTATATGTATGCGGACGGTTCTCTGTTTTTTCATTGACTTTACTTAAACTTAAGTGTAAAAAAAAACCACTCAAGAGACAACATATATTTTCAAACAATAATCACCGCCGGTTGATATGACATTGGCATTTCTTAATAAATTCAATATATAAGAGCTTCTTGCAAAAATAACATTTTTGCAAGAAGCTCCTAAAATGGAAATTGCTAACTTATTATGGTATAGAGAATAAGTATTTTACTAACTTAATATATTTTGAATTTTGCAATTTCCTCATAAGATTTGCCTTTTACTTTGTCCCAAAATTAACTACAATGTAAAGTGAGAAATGAGTAAAAAAGAAATCGCTGATTTAAAACAAAAAATCTCTGGATTGGAACAGCTTTTAAAGGAGAGGAGCAATTATATAGATTATTTGGAAAAACTTACAATTGCCCATTCCAATGAGATACTTGTTCTTGATAAAGAGAGAGAGTATGCGGACCAGACAGTTAAGGCCTATGAGACCCTACAAAAATTAAGCGAGCAGGAATTAAAAGAAAGAGATGAGATGATCGGTGCTCATCAAAGTCTCATTAAACTTTCTTCAACAGAACTTTTAAATAAAAACGCGGTGCTTAATAATATTCTGGAACTGGCCAAATATCTCAACACCATTATTCAGGAAGAAAATCTGCTGCGAAAAACTCTGGTCAATTTGATTAAAGCCCTTAACTTTGAAAGGGGTATCTTATTTCTTAAAAACAATAAAAAGCTTTTGCCAAAAACATTTATAAAAATAAATAAAGAAGAGTTAAAAAAAGAATACTTTCAATTTTCCTTATCCGTTATTCACGATGTGTTGAAAACAAAAAAGAGCGTACTCATTAAAAATAAAAAAAGCCAGCACAATAGTAACTCTCTCATCTCAATTGTCTGTGTACCCATAGTATCACAATATACTGTTTTGGGTGTGATTTATACGGATGTGCTGGGCAAACATGTTTCATTGACTAAAAAGGATATCAGTATTGCTGAAATATTCTGCACACAAGCTTCGATTTCTTTGAACAACCTTATTCTCTACCGCATGCTCAAACAGCAGTCTATTACCGACCGTTTTACAGGTCTCTCCAATCGAAAAAAACTGGAGATCGATCTGGAAGCACCGGGGCCTAAACTGCTGGCACTGCTCAATATAGACGCTTTTTCTTCGATTAATATGGCCTATGGCATGGAAGCGGGCAACTATGTGCTGAAGATGGTGGCAAAAAAGTTAAAAGAAATCTATACTCCCGCGATGCAGTTATACAAGCTCTCCGGAGATGAGTTCGTGATCCTCTCCACGGATAAGAACATTACACCCTTTATACTCAAAACCACTATTCAAAACGTGTTAAGCAGTACCACCATAAAATTCAAAAACATCTATATAAATATAAGTTTATCGATGGGTATCGTGCAGAATGAGGATAAAAATCTTTTACACAAAGCGGATATGGCCCTTAAACGTGCTAAAAATCTGGGACACGGTTATATGTTCATCTATAATGAAGATTATGACCTGATAAATAAATACAAAGAATCTTTCTTCTGGGTAAACAAGCTAAAACAGGCAATCCGCAACGATCAGATGCTGCCCTACTTTCAGGGGATCAGAAATAACTCCACACAGATCACCGATTTGTATGAATGCTTGGTAAGAATTATTGATAACGGAAAAGTAATCGAACCTAAAAACTTTTTAGAGTCAGCCAAACAGGTGGGACTTTACAATACGGTTTCTTATTGCATGATAGATAAATGCTTTACTTACTTTAAAGATAAACACGTTGAATTTTCCATAAACCTGTCACGGGAGGATTTCTCGGACAATAAACTTATTGAATATATCGAGCACAAATTAAAAACCCATAATATTGACCCCCAGCGTGTTATTTTTGAAGTGCTGGAAGAGTTCAGTTTAAAAACAGACACCTTTTCTTTTCAATTTGTAAAAAATCTGAAAGCATTGGGAGTAAAGATTGCGATTGATGATTTTGGTTCGGAATATTCTAACTTTTCCCGTATTCTCTCTATTGAAACGGATTATATTAAAATAGCCGGAGCATTTATCCGGCGCATAACCCACGATGAAAACACCTATAAAATAGTAAAGGCTATTACCGACTTTACCCACAGTATTAATGCCAAAGCTATTGCCGAGTATGTGGCAACCCAAGATATTCAAGAAAAAATACTGGAGTTGGGAATCGATTTTTCCCAGGGAAATTTATTTAGTCTTCCCGCACCGTCTATTCAGTCTCAAGCACATATATCCAATCAGCTAAAGCAGTAAGCCCTTGGGATGCTAAGGCAGAAATCTCAAATACAGGCAGTTCGCTGTTAACTTGAGCAATGTAATCAAGACACTTTGCGCGTTCAAACGGAAGATACGGCAGCAGATCTATTTTTGTAAGAACCGCCGCTCTGGCCTCTCTAAACAAGAACGGATATTTAAGGGGTTTATCTTCACCTTCGGTAACGCTCAACACTGCGAGCTTACTTGTTTCTCCGATATCAAACTCGGTGGGACAGATAAGATTGCCCACATTTTCCACAAAAACAAGATCGAGTTTGTCCAAAGGCAGCTCCAACACGGCTTTGTTAACAATCTGGGCATTGAGGTGACAGGTACCCTGGGTTATTATCTGGCTTACGGGAATGCCGAGATGCCCAAGCCGCTCTGCATCACGAGCTGTTTCCACATCACCCTCTAAAACCGCGCAGCGGACTCTTTGTGCCATGCGCGGTAATAAAACCTCAAGCAGAGCAGTCTTGCCGCAGCCCGGTGATCCTATTAGATTTAACATAACAATATTGTGGTTCTTTAAACACTCCCTGGTTTTGGCTGCCCACTCACCTTCTGCTTTCAGAATCTCCTTATATATTTTAATCTCAGTCTTCTTCATACTCGACCTCCAGATTTTCAATATACAGCTCTTTGCCTTTTATAATTTCCAACATTCCTGATTCACATTGCCCGCACACAAAAAAATTGCCCTTGACCTGGTTCCGGTATCCGCACTCCTTACACTCAGCTACAACAGGTTCACTTATAATCTCCAGTTCGGAGTCATGCAGCTTTGTATCACGGGTTAGTATACCGTAAGCCATTTTTAGGTTTTCATTGACAATAGCGTGAAGTTTCCCGACCACAACGCGCATTTTTATCAGATGAACATTTTTCTGTGGAAGCTTGTTGAGCTCTTCGCGCGCAATATTTACTATATTCTGACAAATGCCGAATTCATGCATAATCGCCGGGATGATTTTTTTTTGACAAATATGCGGAACTTTGTTTGGGCTTAAGGTGTAACTCTGCGGCAATAAGCCCCAGATACTTATCAACGTTACACAGAAGCGCATCCGACAGTCCGCCGCCCGCCGCTATACTGGCCGGTTCAATTCCAAAAAGCACGATGCTTTCGGGACATTCACCTAATGATTCCGAAAGCGTAATCGTGGAAAGCAGATCTCCTTCGTGTAATGACAGCCCGTGGATTAGTTTTAAAGAACGAACCTGCTCTTTAGTAAAGCGTTTGATGGTACCGGGCTTCTCATTCATAAAAGCACAGTCGATAATAACCGCTTTTTGTTTATGTGCAATTACATGCAGTACGGATATACCGGCGCTTCCCAGATCATGCAGTCCAAGACCGCTATATTCATAGCGTTCTTTAAGCTGTTCCAACAGATATACACCTATCCCTTCATCCGAAAGCAGGGGATTCCCCAAACCTATTACGACCGTATTCTCCATATTTCTAGACAAACTCCACATCCAGGTAGTGGGTGGAACAGGAAATACACGGATCATACGAGCGCACAAGCATCTCAAGCAGCAGCCGTACCTGGTCCTGACCTCGATCTAGGATTTGAGGTACAAAAGCCTCAAAATCCTTTTGAATGTTGGCATGATTTTGATTGGTGGGAATACAGATATTGGCCCTGATACACTCACCTTTGTCATTAAAAGCATAGCGGTGAAAAAGAATCCCGCGCGGTGCTTCCACACAGCCTACTCCTTCACCGGCCTTAGGCTTGGCTTTGGGAACTTCCGGTACGATTCCCTTACTCAGCAGTTTATCCAGAAGCTCCAGCGAGTGTTCCACAACTTGCACGCACTCCACAACCTGGGCCACATTGTTCATATAAGGATTACAGGTTCCTTTGCTTAAGCCGAATTTGTCTGCGGTTTTTTTGGCTTCCGGCAGGAGGAGATCTCCGTTTATATTGAACCTGGCCAAAGCGCCTACCGCGTAGGACTCACGGTGCCATTTCGTCCACTTGGCCGTGGAATGCGGTGTTACATATTCGTTGGCCACCGATTCAAACTGATGAATATCCACAACTTTGGGAGTATCGGTACTGGCTATATTTCCATGGTAGAAGGTGTACAACTCTGGCTGCTTTAAGGCTATATACTCGGTATCTCTTTTAAAATCGGGTAGTTTGTCTACCAGGCCTAACACAACATCGGCCAGAATATGTAAATCACCGATAATATCCGTAAGCCGATTTTTCAAATCACGCAATTCTTTTTCCTTGGGCAGCTTGGAAAATCCGCCCGGTTTGATGGTTACGGGATGCGTCATTCTGCCGCCGATAAGCTCCATCCACTCATTACTAAGCCTGTGGATCTTTATGATGGTTTTTACCACATCAGGATGTGAAGCAGCCAAAGGCACCACTGATTTCTGCCCCAACAAATCCGGAGCAACCAGATAGCCTACATGCAGGCTGTGACTCTCAAGCTGTTCTCCATAGTGCATGAGAATTCTTAAGGCATCCGTCTGTTCGGATATTTCCAGACCCATGGCGTCCTCCACCGCTTTGATGGCGGCAAGCGAGTGGGTAACGGAGCAGATACCGCATATTCTTGATACGATGGTTTGAATATCTTCAAAACTTCTACCACGAACCATGGCTTCAAAAAAGCGGGGAGCTTCCGGCACCTGCCATTGCAACTCCTCAATCGTACCGTCGTTCGCTCTCACTCTGATATTACCGTGTCCTTCAACACGGGTAACATGATGTACATCTATATTTATCTTAGCCATTTACCTGCTCCTGCTCAAAGTTAAATAAAAGTATTTTTGCTTTCAGATCGTCCACAGTCTTCCCGTAAGTATCCATTACATCCTTGGCCGCGTTAACATTGGGATTGTCTACCAGTCCCCGGCAGCCGAAACACCATGCCCCGTTTGACGGACATTTGGCACCGCAGCCGGCTCTGGTTATGGGGCCGAGACAGATCTCATTATATTCAAAGCGGCAGATATTACCGTTCTGCTTACACTCCACACATACCGGATAATATGGTATAACCGGTTTTTTACCTAAAACCAGACAGCGCAGAATATAGGTGAACTCACGTTTATCTATGGGACAGCCGTGGACTTTATAGTCCACCTTTACCACCTCATCAACAGCCTTGGTAGCCATTGTGTTAAGGTGAGGCATATCCGCGTGCTTGGCATAAACTATTTCACGCACATCCTGTAAAGGAAACAGGTTTTTAAGCTTATTCACTCCGCCGATTGTAGCGCAGGCACCTAAAGCGATGAGGATTTTAGCCCGTTCCCTGATTTTTTTAAGCCTTTCCTCATCCTCCGCCCTGGTTATTGAACCTTCGATAATAGCAATATCATATTCCGTACTCTGTTCACTCATAGCCTCACGCCATTCCACCGGTTGGATTATATCCAGAAGATTTAGAATCTCCTCTTCCAGATTAACAATCTGCAGCTGGCAGCCCTCGCAGCAGGCGAAGTCGAAAATTGCGACACGGGGTTTCATCAAATGGCCTCCTTTACTTGCGCGATATCCGCGTACTTAAACACAGGCCCATCCTGACAGACATAAAGTCCGTTAATCTGGCAATGCCCGCACTTGCCTACACCGCACTTCATATGCCTCTCCAGCGACATATACACTTTGTTAAAATCTATTGAAATCTTTGTGAGCTCAAGCAGGACAAACTTATACATAATCGGAGGCCCGCAAATAAGCGTGATGGTCTGTGCCGGATCAATTTGGATCTTCGGAATCAGCGTGGTGATAACACCCGTATTACTCTTCCAGTGATCATCAGGATGATCTACCGTCTCTAATAAAATCACATCCTCCCGCTTCAGCCACAGCTCAAGCTCATCCGCAAATAGACGCTCGGCAGGAGTTTTGGTACCTGATAAAATTGTCACCTTGCCGTAGTCGCTTCGATTGTCCAAACAATAGTTGATTGCCGAACGCAGCGGCACTAATCCGATACCGCCGCAGATAAACAGGATATCTTTTTCTTTCATAACCGTATCTACGGGGAATGAGGTACCGAACGGTCCCCGTATACCGATTTTCTTACCCGCTTCCACAGTGTGCAGCGCATTGGTTACATTACCTGCTTTTCTTACTACCATCTCAAAACTGCCGTTTTTGGTCGGAGAAGACGACACGGAAATGGGAGCTTCACCGATACCCGGCAATGAGATTTCCGCAAACTGTCCGGGCATGTGTCCCAGTTCTTTTCCTGAATTCAATTTGAATTCAAAGTAGTTCTCGGTTTCTGTCATGGGTTGATTTTTTAAAACCGTAGCAAATTCGGGGAGATAAATATCCTTTTTACCATTATTACACATCAGGCATCCTCCATTATCTTGTTAAACACTTCCACAGGATTCGCAATATGGGTTACACACGCTGAAATACAGCGTCCGCACCCTACACAGGAAAATACTCCTATCTTTTCCGGTACATATTTGCCCTTTCTGTAATACCTGTGCCGGTAGCGGTCTGCCTTATTCTTTCTGAAATTATGATCGCCTGCTACTGTGGCAAAATCTTCCAGCATACAGCCGTCCCAGCACCTGGAGCGCGATCCGCTTTTCATATCCCAGTTCACATCATCCTGCACGTCGAAACAGTAACAGGTGGGACAGACCAGATTGCAGGAACCGCAGGAAAAACAGCGAGCCGCTCTTTCTTCCCATAGTGGATGATTATAAGCTTTCTCCAAAGCAGCAGCCACTTCTTCAGGTTTTGCTTTGAGTTTATGCTTTTGTAAAAGATTTATATTTTTCTGCCATACCGTCTCGCGGTCCTTAAGGTCCTTATCTGCTGCCTTTTCCACTGATGCCGGAAGATGAGCAAGCAGTGTTTCGCCTTTTTCCGTACGGGAATCAACAAGATAGCCGCCATCAACTTTTGTAAGGAGAATATCAAAGCCCTCGTTTACCGTTGCGAACCCTAAACAACCGGCGAAAACATTTTCTGAAGCATTCTCAACATCACAGGCCACGATAGTGGCGTTTTGTCTTCTGGAAAAATAGTGTACATCCTTATTTCCCAGAGCAAAGATCTTATCCATTTGAGAGATGGCGCTTACATCGTAAGGATGCACTCCGAACAACACAAACGGTGAGGTATCAACCACACTTTTAAATTCCTGTTCGTTAAAGTGCATAAGCTCTTCCACCGGAGGCTGAAAATATTTTTTAGGAGGAATATTGCTTACATCATAATCCAATCTTAAGGATTCTGCGTTTTCAAGAAGATCAAAATCAAATTTATCCCCTTTTGCCTGAACAGCAAATAAACGTGTCTGTTTTATAAGCCTGGTTACCCAAGCTTTAAGCGTCTCTTGTTTAATTTTCAGTACGCTCATTAAATCCTCCTATATTTTTATATGTTAAGTTTATATATTAAGATAGAAAGCAAGTTGGATAAAATCTAAAATAATGCGTGAATTTATTATTACTTTTCCCTGGGGTATCTGAACATTAGCCGTGCTTAAATTCAAAATACCTTTGACGCCCGCAGCAGTAAGCTGGTCTGCTACCGCCTGCGCAGCACTTGCAGGTACTGCAATAACTCCTATCCAAACTTTATTTTTTTTCACCACAGCGGTGAGCTTATCAACACTCTGAATATAATAAGATTCTATGCGTTTGCCAATGAGTTTAGGATCTTTATCCAAAATAGCTTTGATATCAAAACCTTTTTCTCGAAAATCATCATGCAAAAGCAGTGCTCTTCCGAAATTCCCGGCTCCCACGATAACAGTAGCGAATCTTTTATCCAGTCCCAATACGGAACGCAGAGTCTGCTGCAGTTTATCAAGTTCATACCCTCTTTTGGAAATCCCCGAAAAATCCAAGTGGGAAATATCCTGCCGTACCGTAGAACTTGTAAGGTCCAACTCTAAAGCCAGTTCTTGTGATGATATCCATTCCAGTCCCTGTTCATGCAGTCTTTGAATGCAAAGATAATAGCGTGCGAGTCGCTGCATAACACAGGAAGATAGCTTTTCCGTTAATTCCGTCATTGTATATGAGAGCCGATCCTAACATAAAAGTTTTTATTTGTCAAATATTTAACGTTAATTGAGGATTACTAAGTGCCCAGTGTACTGCGGTATTAATATCAGATTGTTTTGATAACGGTTCATACCAGGTAGAGCTTCCTGCATTATTTTAAATGAGATTATCATATTCTATTTTTCTTTTTTAACCAATCCTGGTATTTATCTAAATCATGCTTAATTTGTTTAATTACAAATAGAATTACAGCTATATCATCAGTAAATCCAATAATAGGCAGGAAATCAGGTAATAAATCAATTGGTGTTAAAAAATATAATAAGGCTCCTAAAACAGCAATCACAGAACCAAATGGAATATCTGTATATTTTTTACTAAATACATCTTCAACAAGACTAAAAAGAAGCTTTATTTCATCAATGACTTCATTAAGCAACTTAACAGTTCTTTTCATTTTATTATCAATTTTTGATAATACATTCTCCATTACGTGGGGGTTTTCTATCATCTTTTTGGCCTTAATTTCTTTTTTTTGTAATTCTCGTTTAATTTTCTCTTTACTAAATTTATTTTTAACTTTTGGTTTATACATGGTTAATTACCTCACATTGAAAAAAGTATCAAAAGCTTATGTGTACATTATATCTATACATTTATCAACAAACATCCCTGTTGTCTCAAATAAAAACATAGCCATAGAGTCAGAAAAAGCTAATGACTCCTTGCCAAAGCTCTTGACTCTTAGAGCGAAAGTTACTAATTTTTAAGACTAATCAGTTTTGGAGGATCTTATGCAGCGAGCAGCAATCATCGGATGGCGCGGCATGGTGGGCTCAGTGCTTATGCAGCGCATGAAGGCTGAGGACGATTTTAACTATTTTGAACCGGTTTTCTTCTCCACATCACAGGTCGGACAAAAAGGGCCCGATATCGGTAGGGAAATCCCTCTTCTGAAGGATGCCTATAATGTTGATGAATTAAAGAGCTTCGATATTATTATTACCTGTCAGGGAAGCGATTATACAAAAGAGATCTATGCAAAATTAAAAAGTGCCAACTGGAACGGGTATTTCATCGATGCTTCTTCCGCCCTGCGCATGGAGGATGACGCGATAATTATTCTGGATCCCGTTAACCGTAAGGTTATTGAGCAGGGACTATCGTCCGGTATAAAATGCTATATAGGCGGCAACTGCACCGTAAGCCTTATGCTCATGGCCGTAGCAGGTTTATTTGAAGCCGGACTGGTGGAATGGATCAGTACCATGACCTACCAGGCAGCTTCCGGCGCGGGCGCCAAGCAGATGCGTGAACTTGTAGCCCAGATGGCGGAAATCGGCAGGAGTGTAGATGTTCTCTTACAGGACCCGGCATCCGCTATTTTACAGATCGACAAACAGGTACTGGGCTGTATGCAGGCCGCTTCTTTTCCTACGAATAATTTCAGCGTGCCATTGGCAGGAAGCCTTATTCCCTGGATCGACCGTTTTATGGATACGGGCCAAACCCGGGAAGAGTGGAAGGGTTTTGCGGAAACCAATAAAATTTTAAATACTCATCCCCCGATTCCGGTAGACGGTATCTGTGTGCGCATCGGAGCCATGCGCTCGCACAGCCAGGGTCTTACCATCAAACTTAATAAGGACATACCCTTAAACGAGATCGAGCAGATACTTGCCAATGCCAACCAGTGGATAAAGGTAGTGCCCAATAATCAGGAGCAAACTATAAAAGAGCTGACTCCCACAGCTATCAGCGGAACACTTACCGTACCCATCGGCAGAATCCGCAAAATGAATCTTGGTCCCGAATATCTGGCCGCTTTTACCGTAGGCGATCAGCTGTTATGGGGAGCGGCAGAGCCCCTGCGTAGGATGCTGCGGATTCTGGTGGAAGAAAAGTAACTTTATACTAGTAAAAAATTAATAACACGTTACTATATTCCCCACACACCATAACCTATGGACAAGAAAATATAATTAACTATTGCTTTGTAGCAACAAAGGTTCCCCAATTGAGCACATACGCTCCTTCGCCATCATAATCACCGGTTACAGGAGCCCCAGAAGCGTAAGTCGCGTTGTAGAAATCCATCCAATTCGCAGTAGTATTGATATCATCGCCGTCATCATATATCGTCATGCTAAAATCACCGTCACTCGTGTTATGATACACGTAAAAATCATAGTCAACTCGGATCATACGATTTTTTGGGGGAGCAATATCTAAAAACTCTATATTTTTTTTAGATAAAACTGTATCTTAAAACAATGAATATCACTGAAGAACTCC
>Ga0315549_1001673_pt1 | contig 22514 bp, 22 predicted proteins | sample SalMarSW160200MG_FD_203101 | JGI IMG/M metagenome (GOLD analysis project Ga0315549, IMG submission 203101) | Salt marsh sediment microbial communities from the Plum Island Ecosystem LTER, Massachusetts, United States - Salt Marsh Sediment SW1601-200 ... | reverse complement strand
CTTTAATTAGATTTTCTTTTAACATAAGTACCTCTTTTCTTTAAGATGGTATTAATCTTTTTTTGTATTTTAGCATGAATTCTGGTATTAATAAATGGTAGGGTTTTATTAGTCACATAACCGCTAAGCTAATGAAGGAAATTGACTTCGATGGTATAATTATAGGAAGTGCTTTAGTTAAGATGATGGCCAAAAAGCAGTCTATTTATAATCTTATAAGCGAATTGGAGGAAATATAAGTGAGTATTATGACATATGATATAGGAACAAGTTCGGTTAAAGTTTCGATTTTTTCAAATGAAGGAATCCTTCTTTCTTCTGCTTCAAATCCCCTTCATACGAAAGTCAAAGGAAGGAATGTTACACAACATCCGCACGAATGGTGGAATAAATTCTTGAATTGTGCAAAAAAATGCCTTGCAGAAGCTAGAAGCAACATTGATGATTTAATAGTTGTAGGTACAGGGCAGATGGAAGATACAATTTTAATTGGTAGCGACGGAAATCCCTTAAGAGACGCCATTTTATACAGTGACTCTAATGTAGGAAGCTATAAATTACCTAAAGAACTTGAAAACATGCTTCAAAAGGAAACACCGAATGAATTGGATGACTACATGCCTTTAATAAAGCTGTTTTTCTTTCGTACTTTCTCTCCTGAACTTCTTTCAATTACAAAATATATAATCTTAGGTGCAAAGGATTTTATAAATTTCAAGCTGACCGGAATTTCATGTACAGATCCCACAAATGCAACAACTACTGGGATGTTCAATATGTACAATGGACAGTGGTCGAGTGTTATTCTAAAATATTTTAATGGAAAGCTTCCAAAAATTTACTATCCTTATGAACAGATAGGTACTATAAAGAAGAATATTTTATCAGCATTAGGGCTTAAGCAGTCTGTTATTGTGATTAATGGCATTGGAGATGTTGGAGCGGTTACTTTGGGGACAGGAACTTTCGAAGTTGGAAACAATTATTTATACTCTGGCACAACCGGGTGGATAGCAACTCTGTCAAACGAGATATCACAAAGTCGTGAGTTCTTCTCTTTGGCCGGTATCCATAGAGGAGAATGGATTATTGTTGGTTCACTATTGAATACAGGAAATGTCTATGATTGGGCAATGGAAACATTCTTAAAAGCAAAAGATTATGAAGAGGCTGAAATAGCTCTTACACGTTATAAGCTAACAAGTATTCAGGTTTGGCCTTATTTAAATGGAGAAAGGAGTCCTCATAAGAATAGCAAGGTTCGATCGATTGTTGCAAGGGTATCTCAGGGAACAACTCGTGAGGAAATTTTTACTGCATATATACGTAGCATAGCGTTTGCTTTGAGACATGTATTGGATTCCATGGAAGATATCAATTCACATGCAGCTATGAGGCTAACAGGAGGAATGGCGCGTTCTCAAGGTTGGTGTGAATTACTATCCAATGTCTTATGTAAGAAGGTTGAGGTACCAAAAGATGAAATTTTCGTGGCACAAAAAGGTCTTTACAATCTTTATCTCCTTAGCAAAGGAACTAAGATACCATCTATTAAAATAGAGAAGTCTTATAATCCTTCAAATTACTGTTCTTTTGAAGCTCTTTATGAAGAATATAAAATTTATGCTAATCGTCTGTTACAGAATCAAACAAGCGTGCCAACATATCTTGACCAATGAGATTTAAATGACAATTATGAAGAATATATCAACAATCTTAATTTAGTCTGGAAGGAATGTCATATCAATTGAATGCAGACGGAGGGACTGGAAAAACTTTCCCCTGGAAAGAGGTAGCAACCATTAAAAGATATGGTTCGGTAATTTTAGCAGGTGGATTAAGTCCGAATAATATTTATCAAGCACTTAGTGCTACTCAACCCTGGGGAGTGGATGTAAGTAGTGGGGTAGAAACGAAGGGTCGCAAAGATAGTAACAAAATAAAAAAATTTATACAAGAAGTACGGAGGTGGAAAAATGAACAAAATATTACCAGATAAAAGAGGTTATTTTAGTGGATTTGGTGGTAGGTATGTACCAGAAACTCTGATGTCAGCTATAAATGAACTTGAAGCGGCGTATCAGAAGGCGAAGGAAAATATTAATTTTCAAAGAGATTTGCAGTATTATCTTAAGAATTATGTTGGAAGACCTTCTCTTCTCTATTATGCCAGGAAGCTAACGGAAAAATTAGGAGGGGCAAAAATTTATTTAAAGAGAGAAGATTTGAATCATACTGGAGCACACAAGATTAATAATACTATTGGGCAAGTGCTTTTAGCTCGGCAAATGGGGAAGAAACGGATTATTGCGGAAACTGGAGCTGGTCAGCATGGGGTTGCGGTAGCTACTGTAGCTGCTTTGTTTGATATGTCTTGTGCTATATATATGGGGGAAGTTGATATAAAACGGCAGGCACTTAATGTTTTTCGAATGAAACTTTTGGGCGCAGAAGTAATCCCGGTAAAATCAGGAAGCAGAACTTTAAAAGATGCGGTTAATGAAACAATTAGAGATTGGGTTTCTAATGTGGAAGATACCTACTATATGATCGGTTCAGTAGTTGGACCTCATCCTTATCCTATGATAGTAAGAGATTTTCAATTGGTAATTGGTAAAGAAACCAAGGAGCAGATTTTGTCTAAAGAAGGCCGTCTGCCCGATTATTTAGTTGCTTGTGTGGGTGGAGGTAGTAATTCGATAGGCTTATTTTATCCTTTTCTTACCGAAAATAAAGTGAGAATCTATGGAGTTGAGGCAGCCGGACATGGTTTGACCAGTCAGGAACATGCTGCCACTCTGGGTGCTGGGAAAGTGGGGATACTTCATGGAGCAAAGAGCTTCCTTTTACAAGATGAAGATGGACAGATAAAGGAAACATATTCAATTTCTGCTGGTCTTGATTATCCCGGCGTAGGTCCAGAACATGCCTACCTTAAGGAAACTGGTCGGGCTATTTATGTCTCAGCAACTGATGATGAGGCCTTAGAAGCATTTCAATTACTTTCTAAAACAGAGGGGATTATCCCTGCTCTGGAGAGTGCTCATGCTCTGGCTTACTTATTAAAATTGATTCCCAAAACAAAAAAAGAGGAAATTATAGTAGTCTGTCTTTCTGGTCGAGGAGACAAAGATACGGAAGTCGCCATTGATAAATTGGGGGTGAAGTGATGAAGATTGAAAAAGTTTTACGTCGTTTAAAAGATCGTGGAGAAAAAGCTTTGATTATTTATATAACTGCAGGAGATCCTAATTTAGAGGTTACTGAAGGGTTGGTGTGTTCTATTGCTAAAGCGGGAGCTGATATAGTTGAATTAGGCATTCCCTTTTCTGATCCTTTAGCAGATGGTGTTACTATTCAACAAGCCTCCCAAAGGGCCTTAGAGAGTAATACGAATATACCCAAGATATTGTCTGCCATAGTTAGAATACGGGAAAAAACTTCGATTCCGATTGCTTTGATGACTTATTATAATCCCATTTATTGTTATGGATTAGATCCTTTTGTAATAGATAGCAAGAAAGCTGGGGTGGATGGTTTTATTGTGCCTGACTTACCCTTGGAGGAAAGTGAGGAGTTTCGAAGTATTACCGATAGAGCAGGGGTAGAGTTAATTTCTTTTTTGGCTCCCACAAGTACTCCGGAAAGGATTGCCACTATAGTCCAAAGCGCTCGAGGATTTATCTATTGTGTTTCTGTTACCGGAGTGACTGGCGTCAGAAAAGAATTTTCTCCGAAAATCGTAGAGATGATAGAAAAGATTCGCCTTTATACTGATGTGCCTTTGGCAATAGGTTTTGGTATTAGCAATCCTGAGCAGGCCAAAGAAGCAACAAAATACGCTGATGCAGTAATCGTAGGAAGTGCCGTAGTAAAATTAATAGAGAATTCTCGGGGAGATTTATCAATAATGTTACCTCAGGTTAGTAATTTTGTTAGATCTTTGAAAGAAGCTATAACAGAGGAAAGAGGATAAAATAAGATAAAAATTTAATGTGTGCCAGGGGATGGTTCTTTGTTGCAACACAAGGTTTTAAAAAATCTAATTTTCCCCTAAAACACTTTTAGATTAAGGTTTACTTATATATATTAAGATTTACTATAAAGACCTTGCATAATTTCTTAAATAATTTATAATTCACTATTACCGCAATTTTGCTCATTAAAAATCACGCCTTAATAAATAGCAGACACCTATTTTCATTGTAATCGATTATATGACAGGGGACGGCTCTTTGTTACACAAAGGAGGATGTAACGATGAAGGTAATTGCTATAAATGGCAGCCCTCGAATGGAAAAGGGGCATACTGCTTTGATACTTACTCATTTCATCCATGGAATGATGGATGCCGGATCCGAGGTCGAGCTATTCTACGTAAGACGTCTTAAAGTAAAACCCTGCACTGGAATAAATATATACAAGGGACACATCCCATTTTCTTAGATAATTAATGTTTTACTTTTAAATTAGATAAATAGAGAAGGTGTGCCAGGTCAATAATTCGGTAACTTTTAGCAGAAAACCTACAGGCTCTGAGGAGTTTCTTAAGCGGATGGTTGAAACTTTAGGTATTACTATAGATAGATGTCATAAAGGAAGAGCCCGTAAAAGGAAAAGCCAAACCATAGGAAAAATAAGAGGTTGTCAATATTTAAATTAAATTTTAATACGATAAAGGTAACTATGAAAAAATTATTTGCTTTAGGAATGCTATTATTTTTTTGTTTATTTTTTGTAGGTTGCAGTTCTCGAAGCGTGACAAAGAACCGTCCCCTGACACATCTCCTGACACATATTATACTACAGTGAGCAGAGCGATTAAAAAAATCGAGGGAGAAGATAAAAAGTGATATTTCAAGATCCTAAAATCACTTGTTGACTGTATATAAACTATGCGGTATGTTTTAATAAAAAGGTCTCATTTTTCATTAGTTACATAAGATGGCTTTAGGAGAAAAGAAAAATAATAATAGATTTAATAAAAAAAAGAGGGAGAAAAGATAAAAAAGTAGTACAAATATACAAAGTATATTATTATTTCTTACCGCTAAACTATGAAGAAAAAAAGTAAAATTAATGTAGAGCGTGAGTCTCCAAATAAAGATAATTTAGATGCATATTTTAGTAAAACTGTTACTTTATATGGCGAAGGTAAATATGAAGAAGCATTAAAAGGGTTAGAGAAATTGTCTGAATTTAATTATGATTTAAAAATTAGTTTAATTCCCCATATTGAAAGATGTAAATATATTAAGAAAAAATTACTAACCAGTAGTGACAAGTGCCACTTAAAAAATCAGGCAATTCTTAAACATTTTGGGTGGATTGATAAATTAAAATATTTAACAGGCATAGTTAGTTTTACATTTTTCGGCACATTATTATCTTTAGAAGATACATCTTTTTTAGATAATATTTCTGAGAATCCAGGATACTTGGTAAAGGCGATAGTTATGGCTATTTTAACATTTCTGATTCACGTATTTATGAGAAAATTTACTATTAGTGCAGGACTAATACGTTGTAAATACTGCGGAAGATATACTGAATACATAGATCCAAACGAACCAACATATGGATTTATATATAGAAACAACTGTAGTAAATGTAATAGAATGTATCCAGTACCAGATTTCTATTGGGATAGTTGGGAGGGACTGGAATATATGGAAAGTAGGCAGTCTGTTCCGGAAGGAGCATTTTATAAAAAGTATAAAAAACCTAAAGAAAAATATTCCAAAGAATATAACATTTTGAAAAAAGAAACTAAGTAGATTATTACTTACTGTAATTAGGATTATAGGAAGTAATATTTTTTAAGTAAAACTAACCTGAGGAGTCTACGAAAACGTTGAGCTTTAAAAGGAGGCTTAAATAATGAAGAAAGAATTTAACAATATGATAAATGAGTTACATAAATTTAAAAAATTAGACCATTGCCAAGATCACTTACTATTAACAATGAGAGAAATTCAGGAGAGGAAAGACATAGGGACAAATCTTTATTCTTGACAAATAATTTAATTAACTGTCAAGAATAAAGATTTGACCCCAAGAATTTTCCTTAGTGTAAATTTTAAATGCAATTCAAACCCTTGTAAAAAGGGCGGTTTTGTGGTAATATTTTTTCGTAAAAATTTTATTAAATTAGCATAAGAATTACTAAAGGATTAATATTAAATGAATGCAGTTGAAGTCAAAAATATAGTGAAGTCGTATACAGATAAAGTCGCAGTAAACGACTTGTCTTTTTTGGTTAGCGGAAATGAAATATTCGGTCTGATCGGGCCTAACGGGGCAGGCAAAACCACGACCATTAGAATGATGATGGACATTATTAAGCCAGATTCAGGAAAAATTAATATTTTAGGCGAAAAATTAAGTGAGGCCAGCAAAAATAAGCTTGGTTATTTGCCTGAAGAAAGAGGTCTTTACAAAAAGCTGACAGTTATTGATTCCATTATTTATTTGGCCTCGCTCAAAGGCATGGATAGGCGTATGGCGAAGGAAAGGGCGGAAGAATTGCTGAAGAAAACCGGAATGCTGGCGAATAGAGATAAAAAGATAGAAGAATTGAGCAGAGGTATGGGGCAGATTATCCAGTTTATCGTTACCATAATTCATGATCCGCAACTCGTTATTTTAGACGAAGCATTTTCCGGCCTTGATCCGGTCAATACTGAATTGCTGAAAGGTTTGATTGTCGATTTAAGAAATCAAGGTAAAGCAATCATTTTAAGCACTCATCAAATGAATCAAGTGGAGGAACTTTGCGATCGCATATTAATGATAGATAATGGACACGCCGTTCTTTATGGAAATCTCAAAGAAATAAAATCAAACTACAAAAGCAACTCGGTTATTCTGGATTTTGAAGGGGAATTGGGGCAGCAAGTGCCAGGGGTTGCCGAAAAACGCGTCAGTAAAGATTATATTGAGTTGATTCTTGATGGAAGCGCTACTCCTAAGCAAATCTTAGAAAGATTAGTAAATGCTGGAATTACAATTAATCGTTTTGAAGTAGTTATTCCTTCATTAAATGAAATATTCCTGAAGGTGGTAGGTAAAAATCATGAATAAGACTTTCTTAATATTTAAACACGAGTTTTTGTCTACGATAAAAAGAGTCGGATTTATTATCTTGACTTTTGCTTTGCTGGTGCTGGCGCTATTGGGAATTGGAATTTTCCATATCACATCGGGTATCGCTAAACCTTCGGCAGAGATTACAAAAATCGGGTACGTTGATGAAACTGGAAGTTTTAGCCAGTCTACAACTGAGGGGAATATAATTTTTGTCCATTTTGATAATTCGAATGCCGCCACTCAAGCATTGGTTAAAAAGGATATTACGGAATTTTTCGTTATTCCGCAGGATTATATTTCTAAAGGGTTGATTGAACGTTATACGATGCAGAAAGAGGTTACGCCGCCCGCTGCCACGACAAACGCAGTTAAAAATTTCGTTACGAGCAACTTATTGGCAGGCAGGATATCTGAAACCGTTATTAAGAGGATAGAAGCGCCTTTAAATTTAGTCACTATCACGCTTACTTTGACTGGAGCGGTGGCTTCAAAACAGGGTGGATTAATAAATCTTATTATTCCCGGAATTTTCAGCTTCTTGCTGGCATTTTCGCTTTCTTTTTCTTCTGCTTATGTTTTACAGGGTTTGGGCGAAGAAAAAGAAAGCCGACTTATGGAAATTTTATTATCCTCGGTTTCTACGAGGCAGTTGATAGTTGGCAAGGTTTTGGGTATCGGGGCCGCGGGATTAGTACAGGTGGTCATTTGGGTGATTTCAATTCGATTTTTGTTAAACTTGGCTTCCTCATCCATTGGCGGTATTATCAGTATGATAAAAATACCTGCTAATTTTTGGGTTTTCGGCGTAGTTTACTTTATCCTGGGATATTCGTTATTCGCAGTTCTATCGGTGAGTGTCGCTGCTATCACCTCAACCGTCCGTGAGGCGCAGGGATTTGCAGGTCTATTTATGCTCTTTTCAATAGCTCCATTTTGGTTTTATTCTTTACTTATGTTATTCCCGAACAACCCAATCTGGATCATTTTCAGTATTTTTCCATTTTCTGCACCTGTATTGGTAATGTTACGACTTGGCATGACGGGTGTTCCTGCTTGGCAGTTAATCGCAAGTATGGCCGCTATTATACTTTCCATTGTCGGAGGATTATTGTTAGCCGCCAAACTTTTGAGAACTTATATACTTATGTATGGCAAGAGACCGACTCTTAGAGAGATTATTCGGAATTTAAAAAGGGAATAGTGAAATAATTAACATTGTATTTTAATCTCAAATGCCCCCAATCGGTGATTCTGAGGCAGATGATCTAATAGAAAAATTTTGAAGATTTGTCTTCAAAGTAAGGAAATTATCACAAAACCAAGTCCTAACATTCTTCAGCCAGTTCTTTTCATGAAATAATAGAAATAATAGAATAAAATAATAGGGACAGCTTCCCATTTAAATTCAATAGCACAAATCAACCAAAAGGGCAGGGGAGGGAAAACTAATTCTAAATGATTAATGAAACTGTAAATCTTTTAAAAACTCTTTTTTTTAAAAGTTTTGCAGTATGTACTTTCAGATATAATACAAAAAAGAAACAGAAGAGAATAGATTTAATTTACTTTTAGGTAATTGTCATGGTAGAATTACTTATGAAGAGTTAATTGCATAATATTTTTTTGGAGAGGTACCAATAATGAATATAAATAATAACGAAAAATTAAAAAATGCTATATGTTATTTTGCCCAAAGACACCCCAATAAAAAAGGTGCTCCATTATATCAAACATATTTATATAAATTTTTAGCTTTTATGGATTTTGAAAGTATTGTGGAAAGGGGCAAACCAATTTTTGGGTTATCCTATGATGCTTTGGAAGAGGGGCCTGTACCTATGGATATTTATAACAGAAGAGATAGATTAAAGAATGAAACTTTTGAATTTATTAAAATAGATGAAGGTAAATATATAGTAAGGCCCAAGAAACAAGCAAATCTAAGTTATTTTTCGGAATATGAAATAAGAAAAATGGATGAACTTTTAGATAAATACAGTAAAAAAGGAATAAAAACCAGAGATGTAAATAATGCAAGCCATTCCATAAGAGCATGGAAAGTAACAGAGAGAAATAAAACAATTCTTTATGATGATATGTTTGAAAATATACAATGCAAAAATAAAGAAGAATTGACACCAGAAGAAGAAACATTTTTAATATATAAAAGTATTGTGAAAATAGCCTCATAAAATGTGACAAGGGACGGTTCTTTGACACACTTTTATTTCGTTTTTTATTTTTAAGATATGAAGTTTAGGTCTTCACATTTGACCTAACTTTTTTCGGGGATTGGAATTAATATAATAGGGGATGTTCTTTTTTTATAAAAAAGAAGGGTTTTTAAAATAAGTATAGTATATAATAAATAAAAATAGTCTAAATTAATATTCATGTTTAAAATTGAAAAAATAATAAAAAGGATTTTATATAAAATTTTATTAAATTTAATATTGTATTCTGTATGAAGGTAATAGGAGAGACCTTTTCTTTATTTAAAAAAGAAAAGGAACTGAAGAGGCAAGATATTAAGTGTATCCAAACTTTCAGGTCAAAGGACTGTTACCGGACAGAATTCTGGAGAGCTTTATAAAAAAAGCACCGAAGGGGCAACTCCTAATCTTTAGGAAAACCCTTACAGAGTTTACTAAAAGAACTATTTCCTAATTATATAGGAAGAATTTTTTAGGTAAAAGGACAGAGTAGAAAAGGAATATTATTATTTTCTTATTCTGTCTTTTTTATTTATATATTTTTAAAAGACTATTATCAAAAAAAGATTATCGTTTCTTTCATTAAATCTAAAGGATTTTGGTTTTGTATATATCTGCATATGGAATATATAAAATATATATTTTAATTAATAGGAGGATTAAATTATGAGAAGTAAAGAATATTTTTCAACTTCTAAGGTATTACAGTTATTATTATTGAGTCTTTTATTATTAAGTTTTTTACTAATCTCTGGGTGTTCTCCTATCTCGAATCTGCTTTTTGGTGCTTCCGGTTCCATCGAAGTAACTACTTATCCTTCCGGAGCAAAAATCTTTTTAAATGATAAAGATACAGGACATGTTACTCCTTATATCATAACAAATCTTCCCAAAGGTACTTATGAAATTAAGGTAACTCTTGGTGATGCAAGCTATACAAAAACAGTTATAGTTTATTCTGACAATACTACCAGTGTATATAAAGATTTGCTTCCCCGCCTAAACAAAATTATCGTTCAGCCTACATCAATGAATTTGGAAGAAGGAGAGTCTCAAAAAATTGATTCAGTTACCGCTTACTACGTTGATTCAGGTTCAGTTGGCCTCACATTAAGTGATTGCAGTTATAGTTCAAGCAGTAATCATGCTACTGTCAATAGTAGCGGAAACATTACCGGAGCGTCAGAAGGCTCGGCTACGATTACCGTGTCCTATACTGATGTAGAAATTACTAAAACTGATACTGTAAATGTAAATGTAGCCGCTATTCCAGTTGTTAATCCTATAGTATACCGAGCCTTGCTTGTAGGAGTTGGTGATTATGAAAATTCTGGTCCTGATGATGGTGACTTGCCAGGTCCGCCATATGACGTAGATAGAATGATAGATATTTTTAACCATTGTAAATTTGGAACAGATGAAGTTGAATTTTCTCAAATTGTATCACTGAAGGATTTAAACGCCACAAAGGCGGCTATTATAAATGGTATCGCTTCAACTTTTTCTGGAGCAGACGAAAACGATATTTCCTACTTTTATTTTAGTGGACATGGTAGTTATACAGGAGTTTTTGAGGTTTCTTATATACTTCCAACTGATGTAGATGGTTCAATAGATTCAGCTATCAGTGTAGATGAGTTGGAAATTACTCTAAGTGCAATACCAGGTACAAAGGTAGTTATTCTCGATTCCTGTTTTTCGGGTGGGTTTATTGGAAAGGGAAAAGAAGAGAAAATAATTTCTAAAGAGAATTTAACATCTTTTAATGATGAGATTATTAATGTTTTTTCTCAAGCCCAAACCAAAGGACTACTTACTACCAATCAATATAAAGTTTTAACCGCTTGTCATTATTATCAAACAAGTATAGGTGTATCACCATTAGTGCCAGGCGATTTTGATCCATTTGGATTATTTACTGCTGCTTTCTGTGATGGATGTGGGTATGGATATGCAGATTGGCCTTTATATGCTGATAAAGATAGTAATTATAAAATTTCTTTAGATGAGATGTATGACTATATTTTAAACTTAATACCTTTAATGGAACTATATTATAGTATTGACAATAGACAGGATGTACAAGTCTTTCCTGATAATTCTGATTTTACTATCGTAGAATATTAAAAGCTAACCAATTTATATTTGCTTGGTATTTTATTAACCCGAAGGGTAGAATACCACGGGCTTGCCCGTGTATATCTAGTGCGCCTGGCATGGGTAATAGCTTGGCAGTAGCAACCATTAGCTGAACAGCAAGGGTGTCCATCGCGAGGTGGAATCTGAAGGAAGTCAGCGGCAAAACCCTGGCCTGAGGAATACGAACTATATATAAGGCCATACAATCTGGATGAGTTTGCTGGTCAAAACAAAGTCCAATACTGCCAAAAGATTGTGTGGTAGATGTAGCGGGTAGATGGTAAATAAAAGGGACAGACACCTATTTATTTATAAAGGAGGATTTATACATGGAAAAGCAAGAAGCCGTTAATCAAGGTTTGGAACTGGTGAATAGCTCAACAATTGCTATGTTGGGTACTAATGGTGAAGATGGTTTTCCCAATATTAAAGCAATGCTGAAAATGGAAAACCAGGGATTAAAAAAGATATGGTTCAGCACCAATACCTCATCAAAAAGGGTAGCACAAATCAAAAAAAATTCCAAGGTATGTGTGTACTTTGTGGATCCAAATGAATTTAAGGGGTTGATGCTGGTTGGGAATATTAAGATACTCCAGGATAAAAGCTCTAGACAACGTCTTTGGAGGGAGGGCTTTGAAAGGTACTACCCCTTAGGGGTAGATGACCCTGATTATTCTGTATTATGTTTTACCGGGTTGCGCGGTAATTTTTATCATAGTTTATCAAATATAGACTTTGAGATTTTAAATAAATAAAGACACATCCCATTTTCTTAAAGATTTCAAGAGGACAGTTTAGAGTAAGAAACTGCTGTTATTTGCCCCGAATCATCATTAATAGATATTTTATGGAAAAAATTTGACATTCTCCAATAAATGCAGTATTATATCTAAAAGGGTAGATAAATTATATTAATAATTGGAGAGAATCCTATGAATGCAAGAAATAATCAAAAGCATACGCGAATAGGTATAGAGATGGTTAGGAAGTTATTCGAAGAGGGGAAGAGGATATTTACTATTGCGGATGTACGAAAGGCAGCATCTTATTGTGGAATGGCTGATAATTATGTTATAGAAGCTTTACACCATCTTTCGAATACCGGTTGGTTAACTCGACTTAAGAGAGGACTGTATATTATTTCATCATCTTTCCCCAGTATGACACCTGTGCATGAATTTGAAATTGCCATGGCTTTGGTTCAACCTTCTGCTATAAGCCACTGGTCTGCTCTGCATTTTCATGGCATGACAGAACAGATACCACAAAGAGTATATGTTACGACAACAAATGCAATTCCAATATCAAGAACAGTGAAGGCACGAAATAAAAGCCAAAGAAGTTTTAGTAGAGAAATAAATGGTATTTTGTATGAGTTTATTAAAATAAAGCCGGAAAGATTTTTTGGCATTAGAGATTTTTGGGTCGGAGAAGTTAAGGTAGCCATAACTAATCCGGAAAGAACACTTATAGATGGACTGATTTCTCCGAAGCATTTCGGAGGCTGGGTAGAAATTTATTCTTCCTTTGAATCTCATATATCTTCGCTTGATTTAGCTAAGATGATTGATTATTCTTTACGGCTTGATGCGGTTATTGCAAAGAGATTAGGTTGGATAATGGAAAAAGTTGGAGTAGAAGATTCGATACTGCGACGGCTTGAAGCCGTTCCTATTAAAGGTTATCGTGTTCTTGATTCTACTGGTCCCCGAAAGGGACATTGTAATAAGAGATGGATGATTCAAAAAAATCTTCCCGGGAGAATAATTAAATGAAACCAATAAGAAAAAGACTGGAAGAGGCAAGGAGAGATACTGGATTATCATGGGAAATAATCGAGAAGGATTATATTCTTTCTTGGGTATTAGCTGGTATTGCAGCTAATAAAAAATTACAAAGTGAACTTATTTTCAAAGGTGGGACTGCATTAAAAAAATGCTATTTTGGGAATTGTAGATTTTCGGAAGACCTTGATTTTACTGCAAAAGAAGACATTGTAAGAGGAGATCTTCTTGAAAAGGAGATTGAAAAGTCTTGTGAAATAGCAACTAATTTAGTACAAAAATTTTCTCCTCTTGAATTAGAAGTAGAGAGATATAAGGAGAAAGAATCTCATCCTGGCGGCCAAGAAGCTTTTAATATAAGAGGAAAATTCCCCTGGCATCGTCAATTTTTACCAAAAGTGATGGTTGAAATTACTATGGGAGAACCTATACAGATTGATCCGGTAAAAAGGCCTATACTATGGTTATGAAGAGGAAATATTTCAGGAAATATATGTCTATTCTCTCGAAGAGATTATAGCAGAGAAGATGCGGGCAATATTGCAGCATTTTAAAAAATTAGAAGAACGTGGGTGAACCCGATCAAGGGCGAGAGATTATTACGATATCTGGAGAATATTAAATGTTTATTCAAATACGTTAAGGATGGAAATTATATCATCGCTTTTTTTAGAAAAATGCAAAGTTAAAGAAGTAGAATTTACTAATCCGGAAAATTTTTTTGATAATATTTTATTAGATTATATTGCCAAAACCTGGGAACAATGATTGGGTCCTTTGGTTCCGGACTTACCCCTATTTAAATTGGTGATAGATGATTTAAAACAAAAAATTTACAAGTTGTTTTAGAAGAAATAGTATTTAAATGGGGACACCTTGCTCAAGAATGATCAAAAGAATATAAAGTTTTGGTCTATGACAAAATGGGGTATGGGCTTAAAGGTTTAAAAAGGAGTAATGATAATGATTATTAAAGAAATAAAAAAAGATATCAATTTTATTAAAAAACATACCCTACAACCTGCTTGGTGGAAAATCACAAAAATATTTGTGCTTTTGGGAAGTTTAATAATCATTTTTTATATTTTTGGAATATTAAAAACAATTATTTGGTTTTCAATAGTTTTAATTCTTGGAGTAATTATTCATTTTATTTACAGAATTAAAACACATACTTATACAAAATCATGGATGGATTTTAAAGTAATAGAAAAAGAAGGAAAACTAACTTACGGTCGTATTGGTTTTCTTTATTATACTTTAGTAGTAATTATTTTTTTAATAGCAACAATTACTATATTATTAGTACAATGAATTTTGACTCGATGAAAAAACATATTTTAATATCAATTCCAGTTGGACCAATTATAGGTGTTATAATATGCTTATTAGCTTCGATAATTTCATTTCTTTGTTTAAAATAACCAATATGGGGCGTTAAAAATGAATAATAAGCTTATCGCAATTTTAAAAACAACCATGAAGGTTATAATTAGTATCATTGTTCTGTTATTATTACTCTTTGGTTCAGCTGGTACAATTTATTGGATAGAAGCCTGGATTTTAATCATATTATATTTTATCTATGTTATAGGGTTTTTTATCTGGCTTGAGAAAAATAATCCGGAACTCTTAAAAGAAAGAACATCAAGGAGAAGCGAGGGTAAATGGTGGGACAAAATCATTCTTACTATATATACTGTATTATTGATGTTTATGTTAGTTATTTGCGGAATTGATGCGGTGCGCTTTCATTGGTCAAATCTTCCTTTAATATTAAAAATAATTGGATTTACCGGATATATCCCTTCTGCAATAATTATATTTCTTACTATTAAAGAGAATGCCTATCTATCGGAAGTTGTAAGGATTCAAAAAGACCGTTCCCAACAGGTTGTGAAAACAGGTCCATATAAATATATACGGCATCCGATGTATAGCGCTATTATTTTGATGATCTTATTTACCCCCTTTGCTCTTGGCTCTTTTATCGCATTAATTTTTTCAGGATTAATAATTATTCTTTTTATTATTCGAACATATTTAGAGGATAAAACGCTTCAAAACGAACTTCCTGGATATAAAGAATATATCAAGGAAGTTCATTATAGATTAGTTCCAGGGTTATGGTAAAAAATATGATCGGAATTGAAATAAAAGGTATTAAATAAATGGTATGGCACTTCAGCTAACCCAGTATAACCGCTTCGTTGCTGTCACTCCCCGGCCTTCGGCACATTTTGCCTTCGCTATCACTACGGCAAAACGTCGGCTATGCCGGGAACGTTATATGAAATGCCAGGCGAAAAGGATAGGATTATTGATATATGAGAAAAGAAGTAAGAAGAATTGATAGTAAATCATCAAGAACAGCAGGCTTTAATTGTATGTATAGAGCTGCGTCATATCTTGAGAAAAATGAATTATATAAATCAGAAGACTATATCGCGCCAAGATTACTACCAGGACTGCTTAAATTCCTTGTAAAATACAAACTTATAAATTTTAATTGGTCGTTTTTCCCAAAGGGGATTTATGAGTATGTAATTGCCAGAACAAAATACATAGATAATATTTTTAAAGAATCGATTGAAAACGGTATTGATCAAATTCTTATTTTTGGAGCTGGATTTGATTCGAGGGCTGTACGTTTTGCTGAAAAAAATATTAAAACAAAAATATTTGAATTAGACACACTGCATACGCAAACAGCAAAAATAAAACAGTTTAGAAAGAAAAATATTTCTATCCCAAAGGATACTATTTTAATACCGATTGATTTTCATGTTGATTCGGTATCTGAAAAACTAGAATTAAATGGATTTAAACGAAATAAAACCACTCTATTTATCATGGAAGGTATCATTATGTATTTGAATAAGGAAGCGGTAGATGAATTATTTAAATTGATATACGAACTTGCAGTGCCTGGAAGTAGAGTGGTTTTCGATTATATTTACGCATCAGTATTGAGAAAAGAAAATATTTATTATGGTGAAAAGAATATTCATGGAAAAGTAAATAGTGTCCAGGAACCATGGTTGTTTGGTATAGAAAAAGGAGGAATGGAAGCATTTTTAAAAAATTACAATTTTAACTTAATTCAGAATTTAAATTCTGAAGATTTGGAAAAAATGTTTTTTGGAGATGAATACGGTAATGTTATTGCGAAAATTAATGGTACACACTGCATTGCATATGTAAAAAAATAGTTATACGCATAAGCAAATAGGGGGTCGTGCAATATAACAAAGTTGGTAAAGGTTACTCTTTCCAATATGTCTGCCAATATAGATAGGCTATATTGGCCACATGACCAGACCATGACGGATAGAATTTACAGGGGGACTTTCAGGGGAAAGGTTATTCTGACAATTCAGATTAGAGATTAGTTAGAATTTATCGGGATTAAGTTTCACAATTTCCAATTAATTTAAAATAAATAGATTTTTGATATAATGAACATAAACCAGTAAGATAAAAGATTTTAGGAAAAGAGGACTAATAATGAAAAGTAAAATAATTATTATTGGTGGTGGGATAGCAGGACTTTCAGCAGGTGTTTTTGGTCAGAAGTATGGGTTTGAGACTGAAATATTTGAAATGCATACTGTTCCCGGAGGGCAGTGTACAGCATGGAAGAGAAAGGGTTACATGTTTGATTATTGTATTGTGTGGCTTATGGGTTCATCTTCAGGGAGTATGAATACACTGTGGAAACAACTAGGGGCATTATCAGAAGATATACCTATCATTGACACTGAAGTCTTTATCAGAAATGAAAACAATGAAGGCCAAGAATTCTTAATATATAAAGATATGCAAAAATGGGAAGCATATCTAAAAAGCATTGCTCCCGAAGATGAAGAAGCAATATCAAGGATGTTTTCTGTCATAGATAAATTTTCTCTTTCCGGTGATATAGAGGAAATTATGAAGCCTAAACCATTAAGAAGAACTCTTCCCATGTTAAAGATTTTCTTAAAGATGTTGCCAGCAATGATTCCCATGATTAAATATGGTAAAAAAAGCTGTCTTCAGTTTATAAAAGAAATGGGGTTTAAAAATGAATTTTTGCACCATTTTCTAGAGAAAATATATAGTGACGAAAATTTTTCTGCCATTGCTTTTTTGATGATGCTTTCACTCTTTAAAGATAATAATGCCGGATATCCAGCAGGTGGTTCCCTAAATTTTGTATTACGGATTGCCAATAAATACCAAAAACTTGGTGGTACACTATCAGTCGGGAAAAGGGTTAAGAAGATACTCATCGAAGAGGGAAAAGCTGTTGGTGTCAAGCTGGATGATGGCACTATCCATAAGTCTGATTATGTTATCGCTGCTTGTGATTTACATACGGTTATTTACGATATGCTTGATGGTAAATATATTCCTGAGGATATAAAGAATGCCTTTGAAAATTGGCCACTTTTCAAACCCCTGGTCCAGGTTTCATTCGGTATTAAAAAAGAGATCAAGGAAAAACAGATGATGACCAACTATCTGGTTCCGGCTAAAATAGGAGCTACGGAAACTGATTCTTATTCAATATCGAACTACAGCTATGATCCGGCTATGGCGCCTGAAGCGAAAACGACCATTGTTCTTAAATTTCAAAGCCCTTATGAGATATGGGAGCATCTTGAAGATAATCCATATGAAAAAGAAAAGGAAAGAATAAAAGAAGATGCAATCATGCTGCTTGAAAAGACTTATCCCGGTATAAAAGATTTTATTGAGGTTGTAGATGTAGCAACTCCTTTAACTGATATAAAATACACTGGGGTATATCGGGCAGCCTATGAAGGTTTTATGCCAACAAAGAGTAATGCGAATAAAACAATAAATCCAATCATTAAAGGACTTGATAATTTCATACTGGCAGGACAGTGGCTTTTTCCGGGTGGTGGGTTACCTCCTTCTGCTTTGTCAGGCAAATGGGCGATAGAGGTATTTCATAAAAAAGAAAAATCTTGACAATTGGATGAGAAATAGAAGGGGGGTCTTCACAAGTTCATATTATTTTAAATAAATTTAATATTGTATCCTGTATGAAGGTATCAGGAGAGACCTTTAATATTTCCTTTTAAGTTAGATAAATAAGGAAGGTATTCCAGGTTAATAATTCGGCTACTTTTGGCGCAAAACCTATAGGGTCTGAGAATTTCTTAAAAGATTAGTCAATAATAGGAGGAAGTATCGTTCTTGACATAAAAGTTGTAAGAGAATTCTTAAAGGAAGAACTTGAGGAAGTGGAAATACCTGATGATATTCTTAAAGAAGTACTTGTAGAAGCATTCTGTAAGTATGTTGAAGATGATTGCTATGAATGGTTAAAGGGCAACTTTAAATCATTTTTTAATTATGGAAAACCTGACTGGAAGTGGATAAGAGAAAGAATTAAAAATATATCAGAATAATAATGTAATAGGGGACGTCCCACGCTGGGTTTTTAATCAAGGTAAAAGATCAGAATCGGTGTTGCATTAATAATAATTTTAAAATTTTTAATTATTTTAAAATTCAGGCAGGAGTTTATTCGATAAATATCGAATATATAAAATATGTATTATAAAATTTAAAAATCGAAGTCTGGCTTTTATAAAAGGATTAATTTGTAAGGGGGGTTGCCATGGATTTAAGATAATGGATTTAAGATAATAGAAGAAGAAAAGTAAAAAAATTATTTAAAGGGGGTTATATTTGAAAATGATTAAGTTTAAGAGAAATCAAAAATCATTAGTTTTTACGTTGGTTTTCTTGTTAGTTTTCAGTTTCGCTTCTTTTATTTTTGCAGCTGATACCGGAGAAGTTCATATTACAATTCTTGGAACTGCAGATTTGCACGGACATATTATGAATTATGATTATTATGGAGTCCGCACATATACACAAGGTTTTGCTATAGTAAGTACAATGGTAAAAGAGGTAAGGGAAGAGAATCCTAATACGCTGTTAATTGATGCAGGCGACCTTATCCAGGGCACCCCGCTTACTTATTATTATGGTAAGATGATGAAGCCTGATAAAGATTACCCCATGACTTATATAATGGGTATTATGAACTATACTGCTGGTACTGTGGGTAATCATGAGTTTAATTATGGATTAGATACACTTCAAAAAGTAATAGATACAGCAAGGTTCCCCATATTATCAGCCAATGTTGTTAAAGAATCAGATGGTTCTTTAGCCTTTACTCCTTATACTATTGTAGATGTAGAGGGTGTAAAAGTTGGAATTTTAGGTCTTACAACCCAAGGTTGTACTGCCTCGGATATCAAAGGATTAAAGATTTTACATCCTGTTGAAACAGCTGAAAAATTTGTCAAGATATTAAAAGAAGAAGAAAACTGTAATCTGGTTATTATAACCGCACATTTTGGTTTAGATCCAGATAAAAGGGCAGGTAATTATGCAAGGCCTATTGCTCAGGATGTTGTTGGAGTAGATGGTATTTTGACCGGGCATGACCATATCACTATTGATATAGAGGAAATGGGGCCTACAGGTTATACGGTGCCTATCCTTATGCCTTATAAATGGGGGCGTGCTTTAGCGAGAATGGATTTTTATCTGAAAAATATTGATGGTAAATGGGTTGTAGAGAGGGATAAAATCGAACAGCAGATATATGATTTCAAGAAAAATCCTGTTGAGCCTGATGAAGAAATATTAATGGCAGGCAAAAAATATCATGAAGCGACATTAGAGTATACTGGTACTATTATTAGTACAACAACAGCTGATTTTAAAGAAGGGTATAGGGATGAGATAAAAGGAATTTCTCAAGGTAAACTTCAAGATACGCCCCTTCTTAATCTTGTTAACCAGTTCCAACTAAAATATGCGAAAGCAGATATTTCTTTAGCAGCTGAGTTTGCAGAAACTGCTAATATTAAAAAAGGTGATATAACAATTAATGATATTTCATCAATCTATATTTATGAAAATTACCTGTTTGGCATGAGGATTACCGGTGCGGAGCTGAAGAAATTATTAGAATATGAAGTAAGATACTATCATCAGGTCAAAGATGGGGATGCTACAATTGCCTTTGATGATAGTATACCAGGGTATGATTACGATATGTTTAAGGGTGTGAGTTTTGATATTGACCTATCTAAGCCTGCTCCGCAAAATGCTGATGAATTAGCCAGTGGAAAACAGTTTAGAATCTTTAACCTGGAAAAAGATGGGAAACCGGTTAATGATGATGATGAATTTATCCTTGCATTAAATGATTATAGATTCCAAAGCTGGGGAGAAACAATGCACGGTGGTTTCTTATATGCTATGGGTATCAGAAGTGAAGAAGAGGCCTATAAGAGGATTGTATTTGATTCCCAGGAAACATATGGAGATGAAGGTCAGGCGAGGAATCTCATGATCAAATATGTTAAAGAGAAAGGGACGATATCTCCTGTAGTTGATGATAACTGGCATTTTGTTGGATTTGACTTCTCTAAACTTGAAGGAAGAGAAGAGATGATACAGCTTATTAATGAAGATATAATATCTGTACCAACTAAAGATAGGTTTGGAGTTAATTATAAATCAATTAACTTATTGGAAAAACCGGATAAGGAAGAAATTGCAGTAATTTCTGAAAAAACAAATATCCCTGTATCTGTTTTAGAGCAATGTCAGACTAAAGGTGAACTTTATAAGAATGTAATAAAACTAAGGGGTAAATATAGTAAAACAATTAACATCTTCTTATCAATTAATGACTATCCTGATGTCCTGGCAAAAGTCGGTTAGAATATTTGTGTAACAAAACTTGCTAATACTGTTAAAGTTGAGAAGGCAACTAACCCTGAGCGAACGATAATTGTTCCCTCAGGGTTAGTTATTAGGATGGTACTATATCCAATTAATTGTTAAAAATTAAATTTAAAAAGAGAGTGGCATGAATTATGCCTCTCTCTTTTCTGTATTTCTAATAATGTAAAAGGTGGATAATTATGAAAAATAAACAAATTTACATTTTATTATTAATATTTATAGTAATTATTTTATTTACATCCTTTTATTTTATAAATTATATTAGAGATAATCAGGCGAATAATACAGGAATTGATTATGTAAGGGCAAAGGTCTTAGAGGTAATTGACAGTAGGTTAGTTGAGGAGAAAGATATACTTGGTGCTTATGTAGGATCACAGGAATTGAAAATTGAAATATTATCAGGAAGATTTAAAGGTCAGAAATTAATAATGACCAATTTTCGCTTACATGGTGATCTGGTATATGATGTTGTTGCTGAAGAGGGGATGGAGATTGTTGTAGTGATAGAGGAGAAGGAAGGTAAATTGCATTCGGTCGGAGTAGATAGTTATGCTCGGGACAAGGTTCTCTATTTACTTATTTTTCTATTTATTTTTGTATTAATTGGAGTAGGAAGAATAAAAGGTGTAATGGCTTTGATTTCCCTGATTATTACCGGCTTATTAATAGCTTTTTTTATGTTACCATTAATGTTTAAAGGTTACAGCCCAATCTTATTAGCAGTTATTACTGCTTCTATCGTAATATTTTTATCTCTGATGTTAATTGGAGGATTTAACAAAAAGAGTCTCGCAGCTATAATTGGGACAGCTACCGGGGTAGTAATTGCCGGAATTATTTCCTTAGTTTCAGGGAAATTGGCACATCTTACTGGAATTACCGGAGAAGCCAGTGAACAACTGGTGTATATAGTAAGCGATTTTCCGATTAATATAAAAGGGATAATGTTTGCAGGTATTATCATATCCTCCCTGGGAGCGGTAATGGATGTGGGTATGTCCATTGCCTCTGTCGTCTTTGAGATACATAATAAGGCTCCTGAATTAGGTAAAACAGAACTCTTTAAATCAGGGATGAATGTGGGGAAAGACATAATGGGTACAATGGCCAATACCTTAATACTTGCTTTTACTGGAGCTTCTTTAAGTATAATGATACTTCTAATGGCTTATAATATGCCTTATTTCAGAGCAATAAATCTCAATGTGGTGAGTACTGAAATTATTCAGGGGTTATCAGGAAGTATCGGATTAATATTAACCGTTCCTATAACTTCGCTAATATGCGCCTTGTTTATTGAGGATGGTATGAGAGGATAAAGTAGATATGTGATTAACAGATTACAATCCTCCGGAAACAGAGAAAATTATTGTTGAACAGAATAGCGGTATTATGATGAGAGGTGATGAGGATTTTACAGTCACAACTTTTAACATAGGCTATTGTGGATTGGATGAGAATCAAGACTTTTTCATGGATGGTGGGGAAAAGA
>Ga0315549_1001671_pt1 | contig 22520 bp, 21 predicted proteins | sample SalMarSW160200MG_FD_203101 | JGI IMG/M metagenome (GOLD analysis project Ga0315549, IMG submission 203101) | Salt marsh sediment microbial communities from the Plum Island Ecosystem LTER, Massachusetts, United States - Salt Marsh Sediment SW1601-200 ... | reverse complement strand
CGAAGGTGACCCGGACCACCCGTGGAGCCAGGGACGCCTCTGCGCCAGGTGTCTGGCTATGACCCAGTACACCTATCACCCCGACCGGTTGACCAAACCCCTCAAACGGGTGGGAGAGCGCGGTGAGGGCAAATGGAAGGAGATCTCCTGGGAGGAGGCCTTCGACCTCATCGAGGAGAAGATGGGCAAGATCCGCGATGCGTACGGCCCCGAGAGCGTGATCTTCGCCATGGGCACGGGGAGGGACATCCCACCCTGGATCTGTATGCTGGCCTACGCCTACGGCAGCCCCAACGTCATGTTCTCCCTCAGTGGCATCGCCTGCTATAGTCCCCGGATATCCGCCGTGGAGACCGTCCAGGGCGACTACTGCATCCTGGACGCCTCACAGTGGTTCGAGAAGCGGTACGACGACCCCAGGTACGAGGTCCCGGAGTGTATCATCGTCTGGGGCTACAACATCCCCGCCACCTGCCCCGACAACGTCTTCGGCCATTGGATCATCGACCTGATGAAGAAGGGCACTAAGATCATCGCCATCGACCCCAGGCTCTCCTGGTTCGCCTCCAGGGCCAAGAAGTGGCTCCAGCTCCGGCCCGGCACCGACGGCGCCCTGGCTATGGGCATGATGAAGGTCATCCTCGACGAGGGTCTCTACGACCACGAGTGGGTGGAGAGGTGGACCAACGCCCCCTTCCTGATCAGACAGGACACAGGCAAGCTCCTTCGCGCCAGCGACCTCGTCGAGGGCGAAGCGGAGGGCAACTTCGTGGCCTGGGACTCGGCCAAGCAGCTACCTGTGATCTGGAACTCGGCCAACGTGGAGTACAAGCCAGCCGATGCTATACCGGCCTTCATCGGCACCTACGAGGTCACCCTCGCCGATGGCCAGAAGGTCTCCTCCAAGACGGTGTGGGAGGTCTTCCGCGAAGAGGTGGACCAGTACCCCGTTGACCGCGTCTCGGAGATCACCTGGGTCCCCGAGAAGGACATCGTGGAGGCGGCCAGGTTGTACGCCACGAGCAAGCCCGCCGCCATCCACTGGGGCGTGCCCATCGACATGACCCCCGCCATCACCCCCACCACCCAGGCCATCGCTAACCTGTGGTGTCTGACCGGGAATCTCGACGTGCCCGGCGGCAACGTCATCTCCCGCCACGCCTTCGACGTGGTGGCCTACGCCCTGCCAGGAGGAAAGGCCATCATCAAGCTGGACGACGCGGAAGCCGCCAGCAGGAGGATCGGCGCGGACCGTTACGGCCCCCTGGAAGCCTTCATCTGGCGGGCCCAGACGGACCTGGTGCTGGATCAAATCTTCAGCGAGGACCCTTACCCGATCAAGGGTATGTGGATCCAGAGCTGCAACCCTCTGGCCGGGATCGGCCTGGACCCCAGAAGGTGGCTGGAAGCGCTGGAGAGGTTGGACTTCATCGGTGCGGTGGACCTGTTCATGACGCCCACCACCCAGATCGCCGACGTAGTCCTCCCGGCAGCTACCTTCCTGGAGAAGGACAGCGTCAGGAGTTGGTGGGTGCCCCTGCAGACGGTCAACAAGGTCCTGAAGGTGGGCGAGTGCCGGCCCGACATCGAGATCAACTTCGAGCTGGCCAAGAGGTTCGACCCAGATTTCCGCTGGGAGACGGTCCATGATCTCCTCGACGAGATCCTCTCCCCCTCCGGTTTGACCTTCCAGGAGTTGCAGGAGAAGGGCTGGGTCTTCCCGGAGGAGGGCAGCTCCAGCGCTCCCTACCATAGATACGAGAGGGGCCTGCTCCGCCAGGATAGCAAACCCGGCTTCAACACACCGTCGGGCAAGATGGAGATCTACTCCACCCTGAGGGAGGAGTGGGGGCTGGAGCCGGTGGCCCACTACGAGGAGCCGCCCTTCACCCCGGTCACGCAGCCCGACAAGCTGGAGAAATACCCGCTCATCCTCTCCACGGGGAGGAGGTCGGCGGTCTTCTTCCACTCGGAGCACCGCAACATCCCCTGGCTGAGGGCGCTGGACCCCGACCCCGTGGTGGAGATCCATCCCGACACCGCGAAAGAAAGGAGCATCGGCGACGGCGAATGGGTGTGGATCGAGAACTGGCTGGGCAAGTGTAAATACAAGGCCAAGGTCACCCTCGTGGTGCCCCGCTGGATGGTCATGGCCACCCACGGCTGGTGGTTCCCCGAGGAGAAGGGGGAGAAGCCCCACCTCTTCGGCACCTGGAGGTCCAACGTCAACCAGTTGTTCCCCATGGGCTACCAGGGCAAGGACGGCCTGGGCGCGCCTCTGAAGCACATGCTGTGCCAGGTCTACAAGGTCCGTGGAGGGGAGGACGAGGATGAGTGACCGGAAGCCGGAGCACGGCCTGCTCATAGACTACGAATACTGCACCGGCTGCCACGCCTGCGAGGTGGCCTGCTCCCAGGAGTACGGCTGGGAGGCGGGGATGGCCGGGATGAAGGTCATCGAGGTCGTAGAGCCGCTGCCCAAGGACAAAGCCTACTTGGCCTACATACCCTTCCCCACGGAGCTATGTATGCTCTGCGCGCGTCGCACCAAGGAGGGGCTGGACCCCACGTGCGTCAAGCACTGCATGGCGGCGGTGATCAAGTACGGCCGCATCGAGGACCTGGCCAAGGAGATGAACAAGCCCAGGATGGTCCTCTGGGCGCCGCGGCCGTAGACGATACAGTCAATACGGGGTGGCGATGGCCGCTCCGTCGATCAGGAGCCGTCGGAGGGGCCCGACGCGAGGGCCTCCAGCGCCGGCCGGTACTCCTCAATGAACTCCGCAACCTGACGGGCAAACTCAGTATCCACGCCTGGAAGCGCCCTGGTGGGGGGCGCTACGATGATCGCACCTCGCTCCCTGTCAAGCGAAACGGAGACCTCGGACCCATCCTCCAAACTGAGGACTTGCAGGAACGCTCTCGGCAGCGAGAGGACAATGCTGTTTCCCGACTTGAAGAGCTTCCGACGCATGTTGCCCCTTTCCCTTCACCCTGGGCCCACGGGATACCCTGCCACACGAGCCGAGCGCGTTGGCAAGCTCTTGCCCATCTGCGCTGTACTGGGACCAAAGTCAATACCCCACAATCTCGGCCCGTGGCCGCAGCCGTGCTCATCGTAAGCGAGGTCCACCGATGGCCGCAAAGCGAGCTAAGGTCTACACCATCATTCTCCAGCCGGAGACCGATCCCGAGTTCGAGGGCTACTACAACGCCTCGGTGCCTGCCCTGCCAGGCTGTTTCAGCTACGGGACCAACCGAGAGGAAGCCCTGGGCAACATCAAGGAGGCTATCGAACTATACCTCGAAGACCTGGAGGCCTCTGGACAGCGAACTCCCTCACTTGAACCTGATCTTAGTTGAGTCCGAAGGGACCCTCTCTGCATAGCCTTCGTGCACAAGAACCGACCCAACATACGAAGCGACGGCGCGCTTCGTGACGTGCTCCATCAACCACGCACCAACGCTCCCAGGCGGTGGCTCACGTGAAGTGCCTAGAACCACGGTGCGACCTCTGAAGTGCTTGAGCAGCCGGAGGTACTGCTGTCCTGATACGCGGTCGTGACACAGTTTCGTGCCGTACCAGATGTCGGTGCCTTCGTACACCGAGCCATCGTAGTGGAACTCGCTTCTACCCGCCCAAGTCGATAACGGCTTCGTCCAAGTAGTCCAGAGCCGACTGGCCAAGTCGACGTTGGTCGGATCACAGACCAAATCAGGGTCAACCGGAAGGAAGACCGCTTTCGGTTGCAGTTCCCCTATGGCGCCTGCTGACTCTCCCCATCGGTTGTAGATCTCATGGCTGTCGGCATCTAGCCCAGGCAACACCACGCCGTAGCGTCTGGCAATCGCGGTTGAGACCTCCACCACGGCAAAGAAACACCTCAGCCGACTGGGTGCATACAATAGGCCCACAAGGTTGCCTTCGTGCGGCCATTGCTCGACAGGACGTACCGCTTCCGCTGAGATGGCTAGATCGTCCGGGCTCTTGATCTGCTCGCGCACCTGCTGCAGGTTGGGATGCATGATGTATCCGTAGCCAAAGCACGCAAAAGCGAGGAGATACCCCATCCTCACAACTGCCACCCAAGACAGCAGTCCATCGTACGACCGCCGCCATTCAACTTCCAGACCAGCCGGTATGACCCGTGACTGCCAGTTGGCCATGGCGAGGCGGAAGGACTTGGGATCAGACAGGTCATCATGCGGGCGAACGTAGTACTTGGCTTGTCGGTGATAGAGGTCCAGGGTGACCGCACCCTGGTCAACACGCGTCCTCGCTCTCCTTGGCTTCTCGCTCACGCCTTCATCCCAGTCTTGTGCTCGAAGCCGTTCGGTGAGGTTCGATTCCAGCTCGCTGCCTGCTGCCCAGTTGCACTCTCCGCACGTAAGGGTCCACGCGCGTCCTCCCAGGGCCTCTCCCGGGACATGCTCCACTGTGACGTCGCTCGTCCTGATCGCTTCGCGCCCGAATTCCCGTAGACAGATCGGACACCCGAACACATCATGTAAACCCGGCTCGTACGCAGACAAGTTGGCCGCGTAGCAATCGAATAGACGTTCCTTCAACGACGCTGTTCGGCCGTCTTCCACGAAGCCCGCTCCTTCATGACTCCCTTACTACAGTGGAGCCTAATCAGCTAGGTGCCTTGATGCGCTTGAGCCAGTCACTTATGGCGGTGTTCCCACTTGGGGGCGGCTTGGAGGAGGCAATCGTAACGTGGGGCCACACGGCCCGCGCTCTCTCCATCTTGGGGTTGATGTCGATGAGAAGCACCGATTGCAGTCTGCGGCCCCCAAGCCTCAGCAAGCTCAGCACAGCTTCATCATAGGGGTTGAACGCGAAGCCAAAGACCAAGAGAGCCGAGGCCACCTTCAGTGTCTCCTCGGCCAGGCTCCAAACACCCTCCAGATGCTTGGGTCGGCTCTTGTCCGGCCTCGGAGCCACTATCAACGCACCGCCAAGTCAAGCCCCGTCTACCGTCAGTGTAGCGGGCCTTCTGATCCCACGAGGTGCTGCCATGTATCTTGGCGAACGGAATGCTCCCGGTGAGCCTTACCGGATTCAGCCACTGGGAAACCGGATAGGCACCCCTTCCCGTCAAGACCTCACCGGGCACACCGTAGTTAAAGCCCTTGGTGCCAAGTGCGTACTCGACCAACATGTCGTAGTTCGTCGTGATGATCCCCGCAAGCCCCGGCCCACAGAATCGCTGAAGGAAACCCCTCGCTCGTACGACTCCCTCAATCCCGAACCGACGGTTCTCATCGATCATCAGAACGTGTCTCCGCCACCGTCCGGCGTGCCATTCCCTCCAAATGAAAGGTTCCGATAGCCTGCGCGCCAGGAACCATAGAACGGCTTTGTTCTCCCTCTCCTCGAAGCTCAACGCCTGCGCGATGAACTCCTCAGCGAGACCCATCGGATGAGTGGCATCCCACGCCTCTTTGCGCGACTTGACAATGTCGAGTCTACGGGACTCCCGCGGACCCCAGATCTCGATGTCAAAGTCGAATAGCTCGCTGGCCACCGGCAGGTCAGCCGCCCACTTTGAGAACCCAGCTCCCAGCAGTACGGCGAGCACCCCCTACCTCCACCCTTCCCGTGTCCTCCATGCGCAGTGCGGCTGCGCTAACCTGTCGCTCGCTCTAGCGTCCCGTCATGAAGCGGTGTCCCGCCGACCCCAAACGGCGGACCGCCCACCGCGTACGTGTTGCTTCAATCGCAATTGTACTCCAGTGGAGCGCCGAAAGCAAGACCGCACAAGCCAACTTGACGTCTCAGACGAGATGTAGTATCACGCTTGCAGAAACCATGAGTACTCGAGAAGTCTCCGATGGCCAGAGAAGTGAAACTAGGCAGGGTTCAACAAAGAGGGCAGGTCACTATCCCTATCGAGCTGCGTCGCAAGCTAGGCATCAAGGAGGGAGGAGTGCTCGCCTTCATGGAGACCGAGAAAGGAATCCTGATATCTCCACGAGAAGTCCTGGCCATGGACGCCCTGGACCGCGTGGGCAAAGCCCTCAAGGAAAGAGGCATCTCCCTCGAAGGACTGATAGCATCAGGCAGGGAGATCAGAGGAGAGATGGTCGAGGAAGACTCTGGGCCTAGCGCCCACGGCGACTAGCCGCCCTGTCTGCGCCAAGTAAGCAAGGCGTGGCTAATGCACAGACCTTGCGCAGCGTATGCCTTACACCGCTAGTATTGAATATCCACCGGGGTGCCCACTTCCGCCCAATTGTAGAGGGTCCGGGCGTTCTCCGTGCTCAGGATGACACAACCGTAGGAGACCGGCTGGCCCAGGTAGCCATCCCACAGTATCCGCCCGTCGGCCATGATGGGCAGCGCGTGGATGCCGTTCTCCAGACTTCCCGCCCAATAGATGCCCAACCAGTAGGGCATCTGGAGACCCCAGGTGTAGGCATAGGCGTTGGGCAGCTTGTTGAGCACCTCGAAGTTCCCAGGGATGGTTGCCGCACCGGGCATCCCGGTGGACGTGACCCAGGAGTAGAGAAGCTGCCCATCCTGGTAGACGTACATGTGCTGCTCTGACAGGTCGATGACGATCCGCTTGTTGCTCCCGCCGGGCTGGGGCGCGGGCGCCGGAGCGGGGCTAGTGCCGCCTGGAATCACCAATCTCTGCCCCACGTAGATGAAGTTGGCATTGGCCAGATGGTTGGCCTGCACGATAGCCCAGGACGTCACCCCGTGGCGGACGGCGATGGAACTCACCGTGTCGCCAGCCTGCACCGTGTAGTAGCCCGTGGTGCCGGTCGACGGCGCAGCCTCACTGCCGCCCCCAGGGATGACGAGACGTTGCCCCACGTAGATTAGATTCGCGCTGGCTAGCCCGTTGGCCTGGACCAACGCTTGCGTGGTTGTGCCATAACGCGCAGCTATGGCGCTCAGCGTGTCACCGGCCGTGACTACGTAGTAGCTGTTACCCTGCCCGGACGTCGACCCACTTCCAGGGACGGTCAACCGCTGGCCAACGTAGACCAGGTTCATGTTCACCAGGTTGTTGGCGCTGGCGATGGCCTGGGGTGTGGTGCCGTACCGGTTGGCGATGGCCGTCAGGTGCTCTCCCACCTGCACGACGTGGATCGTCCCCTGCCGCTCGGGAGAGGCGGCAAGAGGCACTGCCGCCGCCAGGAGCAGCACGCTGGCCACCACCGGTAGGAGAACAGCCGACCACCTGCTCACGCTAACTCCGCTTCTCACGCCCTCAGCATACCTGCATTCACCAGTACTGTCGGACACAACCGACAAAATCCTATAGCGCTAGCCGCGCGGCTGGTCCTACCTCACATCAGGCGAGGACAGAGAGCCAGCCAAGAGCGCAAGCAGTGATGACGCCCCACAGACACGCTCCGCAAGGCCCATGTGCACAGAACGCACCGCTCCTCTACGGAGACCAGGCGGGGAGATAGTCAGGCGCGGCATTGTCTGTCAGCCCCCTTTGCTCACTACCATCAGCGTCCATTAGGTAGATTGCCAGATTGCCATCGTGATCAGATTCGAACCACAGCGAACTGAGCCGACCGCCCTTCGGGCGGCGGCTCCAACGAGGTGCTAGGCCGAGCCGCACAGGATTTACTAGATGCAGTCGCAACTCCTTGCTAGGCAGGCCGCTTTGCGCCCATTGTGGATCGCCATTTACTCAAAGTTGGAGTGATTGTACTTTGTGGTGCGCCATACCCACAAAGCCCTGTTCTCAATCGACTCTTTTTCTAAAGATACTTACGCCACATTTATCCCTGCCCCAGCCAAGGCGTCGAGCATTCGTTGACGGGCGAGGGCTGGTGTCTTGGTTTTCGCTGCCTTGACCAAGTCTTCCTCTTGAACCACTTCCGAACCCCTTCCCCGAGCAAGCGTTTCGCTGGCTTCAATGATGCTCTTGAGCGCTCGCTGCCGCACAAAGGGAGGCATAGGTGAGATGGCATCCTTCACTCGCTGCCAGAGTTCTTCCTCCCAGGGCATGCTCTTCATCGCTTCAGTTCCTCCTCGCTGAACCAGCAGGCATCGTCCTCAGCGGTAAGAGAGCCTGTCTTGGCATAGACTCTACAGCGAGCCCCACCGCAAACATAGCGGTAATCACAGCGCCCGCACTTCCCTTCCAGCCTATCCCTATCTCGCAGAACCTGAAAGACTTCGGAAGTCTGCCAGATGTCCACAAAGCTCTGCTCGCGGACGTCTCCGGCCCTTTCCTGAAGGACCATGCACGGATAGACTGTTCCATCATACACAACACAACAGTAACGGGTCCCCGCAGCGCAGCAGCTACGGACGAACTTTGCCAGCACCTCATCCTCGGGCACGGTCTTCTCTATCTCTATCCAGACCTGGGGGAGACCGATGCAGCGGTAGACCATCTCGTCCTCGGCCCGCTGGCGAGTGATGTATTCCCGTACGAAGGCGCGCCTTTCTTCAATCGTCATTTCAAATTCGGGGTTTTCGCCTCCTCGTCCCGCGGGGATGTAGTCGAAGACCTCTACGGCATTGGCACCCCATCCCTTCGCTTTGTCGGCAATGACTGCCCACTGCTTCCAACTTCCATGACGCACAGTCGGCGCGATCTGAAAAGGAATGCCCGCTTGACGGACATTCTCAATACCCTGTAACGTTTGCTCCCACGCCCCCTCCACGCCTCGGAAGGCATCATGTGTCTCTGCATCGGCTCCATCCAGGCTAATGGCCAAGCCCTGGATGCCAGCATCGGCCAACTTGTCTGCTACTTCAGCGGTGATGAGGGTGCCGTTTGTCCCCATTACGGTAGTCAGACCTGCTGTCCGCGATTGACGCACAAGGTCAAAAACGTCAGGACGCATCAACGGTTCGCCTCCGTCCAATATGAGAAGACGTGCTCCAGCCTCGGCGATTTGGCTGATCAACTGCTTAGCCTCGTCGGTGCTCAGCTCCCTGGGATGAGGAGAGTCCACCGACTGACTGTAACAATGCCTGCACTTTAGATTGCATTCTCTGGTCACAGCAAAACTGACCAGTGTTGGCGCTGCAGCTTTCATGGCTTTTTCCTTACCTTTGAGATTCTGACGTCTTCTGCCACCTGCCTACGAAATGGTGATAAGCGGCCTAACTATTGAGTAGACCGAGCTATTTCGGCCTGTCTACCCGGGTCCCTAGAGTGAATAGGTTCACTATAGCACTCCCAGGGGGTCGACTTGTGCCGAATTTCGGCTATGATAGGTGGGTTCTTGATGGGCAGTCTGGTTTGCGGTGCAGGTCCGACGACGCCAATATTGTACACCCGGTATCTTTTTTGTCAAACCGAGGAACCAGCCCATGGAAGAGCATCCCCTCAACAAACCGTTGGATCAAGTCCCTGATGCCATCCGCCTCAAACACCATTCCTATGGCACCGAGCAGGCCTACGTCGCCTGGATCAAACGCCACTCCTGCTTCCACGGCGTGCGCCACCCGTCTGAAATGGGCGATCCCGCGATTGAAGCCTTTCTGACCCACTGGGCGAGCAAGGAAAACGTCGCCGCTTGGAAACAGAACCAGGCCCTCAGCGCCCTCCTACTCCCCTACCGCGAGGTGCTCCCCCCGCTGTACTAGGTGGATCGTGCCCTGCCGCTCCGGCGAGGCCACAAGGGGCGGTACCGCCGTCAGGAGCAGCACGCTAACCACCGCCGGTACAAGAATGAGCCGCCACTTGCTCACGATCACTGCGCTTCTCACGCCCCAATTATAACTGCATTCATCAGTACTGTCAGACACAAACGACAAAACCTCATAACCCTAACGGCGCGGCTGGTAGTACCCAAGGCGACGAGGCAGACAGGCTCGTACTCGAGCCGAGGCTTATGAATAGTGAGTGGAGCGATCCGTCCTCGCCACTGCCGGCTGCGCGCCTCATCAGCAGACACCAGACCACGGTGGGGTTGGGCGGGATTGCCAGCGTGTGGACGGCCAATGCCATTACCACACACCAGGCAGCAGGCGGTACCGCACCCGCTGGGCGTACTCGGCGTAGCCGGGAAGCTCGGCCTGCAACGTACGATCTTCGAGCGCGGTGCGAATCACGAAGAGCATCGCGATCAGGCTGGCGGGCACCAACGCCCACCACGAGCCCAGGAACAATGTCATGCACGGAAAGAGCAGGACGATCCCCACATACATGGGGTGGCGCACATAGCGGTAGGGGCCGCCAGTGACCACCTGGTGCCCGCGGTCCTCCTGGATGCGCACCATCCGGCCCAGGTAGGCGTTGGTGAGGATTGTCCCAAAGACCAGGCCGCCGGATAGAACCGTGCCCACCAGCCCCAGCACCTCCAAGGCCACGGGCATCTGGGACCAGCCGACCCGGCCCCCGTCCAGCCCGGCGAGAACGAGCGTGGCCAGGAGCAGGACCGTATAGATCGCCATGATGACCTTGTCCCAGACCTTGACGTTCTCCGCCACCTGGCTGCGTTCCTTAAGCAGGTCCGGGGCTCTGAGCGTGCCCCACACCGCATAGGCCAGCAGAAAGGCGCCATAGAGCAGCGACAGGATCCACGCCGCCGGCCAGTCCAGGCGGCCGGCCGGGACGAACAGCAAGAGGTCCATGACCAGGATGACGGCGAACACCGCGACGATCCGCTTGAGCAGCGCGCGCCAGACGGCGGGCCGGGCTTCAGTAGCTGGTAGCGATCTCATCTCATGCCTCACACAGGATCTCCACAACCCCCTACCCGCCATCCGCCCGCACCCTGTCGCCGCTACGCACGCGGGCGGTGGCGCTGCCGCAGCCGACCGCGGCCAGGATCCAGCGATACACTGCAGGCCAAGGCCCCCAGAACCAGCACCGCAGCCACGAGGCCCGGCATCTTCCGTGCACTCACCATCGCACCGTTCTCCCTCCCCGAGACGTCGCACGATGCGACTCAACAACCTCGACGCGACGAAAGCGTATCACCACTGGAGCGATCACGCAATACGTCGCATAACCCTCTGCCCGGCCCCTCCCAGCACCCAGCCTGGCTCAGTGAGTTACCCTCGAGACCATCCCCCAGGTTAGAGCGTGAACACCTCCTCGCTGACCGGAGTCAGGACCTCGTAGCCATCCCCGGTGACCACCACGGTGTTCTCCACCCCCACGGCGCCCTCGCCGGGGAACACGATCTTGGGCTCGATGGCGAAGACCATCCCCTCCTCCAACGGATAGCCGTGACCATCGGCGAGGTAGGGTAACTCTCCGAGCTCCAGGCCGATACCATGAGCCACGAATCTCGTTTGCAGCCCCGGCGGACCCAGATAGCTGTCGCGGTAACCCAACTCGTGGGCCAGACGCATGCTGTACTCGAAGAGCCTCTCGCACACGGCCCCCGGACGAACATCCTCCAGAACGGCATCGTGGATACGACGCGCAGCGGCATAGGCGGCCACGAACTTATTCGGCATCTTGCCGATGCAGAACATGCGCGTGGTGTCCACCATGTAGCCGTGATAGACACAGAGAAAGTCCACCAGGATAGGCTCGTTGGCCCTCAACGGCTTCAGGCTGCCACCTACCGGGAACGCTGGCGAGACGCCCAGTCCCCCCATCGGGGAATCCGACTGGCTGACGATGCCCCCAGTCTCTCCGCTGAGCACGTGCCAGGTGTAGGCCTCGTAGTTCATGGATCTGACCCTGGCCAGACCCTCGTGCCCGTACTTCTTGGCGGTGGTGTCCAGCATCCCGCCAACCTCTATCTCGGTCACGCCCTCCTTGATGAACCATTTGGCCGCTTCGAACACCTTTCTGGTGATCTTTCCCGCCTCTACCATCATCTCCATCTCGAAAGGCGTCTTAATCTTCCGGGCGTGTCGAATGATGGAAGAGGAGTCCATCAGCCTGCTGTCGGGGAAGATCTCCACGTACCTGAAGTACTCCCTTACAGGCAGCATGTCGAACTCCAGCCCCATCGTCTCAGGCATACCACCACAATGGTTGCGGATTAGCACTGGCAGCTCTCGCAGAGAGGTGAAGCCCACCACCTTCTCCAGCGGGGAGTCCACCTTCGCCCGCTCCAGTTCGCGCCTCACCATCAGGAGCGGCTCTCCCTCCAGAGGTACGAAGAGACAGCAGTCCTGGGTGGTGCCCGAGAGATAGAAGTAGTCCATCTTCTGAACCACGAGCAGGGCATCCAGTTGCTGGCGCCCCATGCTCCGCCTGACCCTCTCCAGCCGCAGCTCGATCTCTTCCCGGGGGGTGTAGCGAAAGCCCAGGACCTTGCTTCTTTTCTCCAGCTCCGTTCTCACCCAGTACTCGTGCTTCAAGACGTCCTCCCCCTCGGACCGGTCTTCCGGAAACCGAGGCTTCGCCCGCAACCCTGCACATTGTATCAGCCCTCGCAACACCAGGCAACCCTCTTCGGCGGGGTGCGCATCCTGGGCAAGCCGCAGCCCGCATCGAAGGTTAGAGGTGCCCGGCCGGAGAAGTCCAAGCAGCGCGTGCGCCACCCTGGGCCTCATGATGGGGACGTACTTCAGCCCTCGGGCAGTGCCACTGCCAGGAAGATCTTGACTTCGTCTCGCACAGAGCATACAATGAAGAGTAGGGTCTCTCATTTTCACCCAATCGCGTCTCCATGTCGTATAGTGCGATGCGCGCCGCTTGATCTGGGAGGAAGACATGAGTCCCATAAGCGTACCCCGCAAACGTGCCTACTATCCAGCCTCACCCGATGAGCAGGACCGGCTATTGCTGTGGATTCCCAAGGACGAACTCGAAGGTATGGTAGAGGAAGACCTGATGCCTGAATCAATCCTGGAAGACTTCCCTGATGGGCTGGAGGTCGAGGTCACCCCAGAGGCCATCAACGAATTGGGGCTCGACCTAGGTCTCAACCCGGAGGCCGTCAGGGCCGTCTATGCACACCTGTCGGAGCGTGGTCAGGTTCCCCAATCGGGGGTGGTGGACGGAGCAGCACTGGAGCAAGCCGCGCGCGCGATCGTGGAGAGCGACGAAGAGGCCCCTCCACCCATGTTCACCCCCGAGTTCCTGGAAAGGGCATCCCGGATCGGCGAACGCGAACTACCAGAACCCGAGATGACGGACGGCGAAGAAGCCACGACCTTCCTCCGTAGGCTCGGGTAGGGAAGGAGGCCGGCGATGTGCGCTCTCGAGATCTACGTACTCAGTGTGGGCCAGGGCGATACAGCGATCATCAAGACGCCGCGCGGAAACGTGGTGGTCATAGATGCCTACCGGCCCTCGAAGGTCAAGGATGCGCTGGACATCATCGGTGGCGACGGCACCATAGCACACCTCATCGTCACGCATCCCCATCTGGACCACTACAACGCTGTTTCCAGGCTCCTGGACACCTATGCCGTGGAGCAAGTCAGTCTGGCCCCCTTCTGGCACTACGCCGGGACGGCCATGTACCACCAGATCATCAATGCCGTCGAGGAGAAGGACATACCGGCGCACTTCCTGGGAGGCTACCAACGCAGCTATCCCGATGGCGGGACGTACCCCGAGTACGAGGGCGAGTTGTACCTGGAACTGCTGGGCCCGCCCAACGACATCCTCGAGGGACTGGACAAGTGGAACGAACTCAACCCCAACCACCTCTCGATCATGACCAGGCTCAGGTACGGACGGTTCAGCATGGTCCTCGCCGCCGACGCCCAGATGGAGAACTGGTTCCACTACGATCGCGAGGGCATGCTGGAGGAGGAATGCAACGTCCTCAAGGCCGCCCATCACGGCAGCAAGAGAGGGACCCAGTTTGAGAGGCTGGAGAGACTGGCGCCGGAACTGGTCATCGTCTCGTCGGAACTGGGCGGCACCCACGACCTTCCCGACCTCGTGGGCAGCGCTATCTTCCTGGAGTACGACAAAGGCGAAGACTACTCGGTCGCTCTCACAGGAAAGACGGGAACGATCAAGCTCAGCGTGGACGCGGGTGGGTACTATGACGTAGTCTCGTACGGCGAAGGTCCGAGCGAGCTCATCTCGACCCACGCGCCAGGCCCCATGCCCCAGACCGACTGGAGCCAGATCGTTGCCGACAAGGTGTCATGACGACTGCCACGGCGCGACCAGTGTAGACGAAGCCCCGCGCACCAGCAGAGAAACTTCCGTCGACCCTGGCTCATCCCCCGCCGACCTGCACTCGGGAAACCAGCTCCTCCAAGGGCACGTCTGCCAGAGAACTCAGTTCCAGGTCCGCATGGCCGGTCGACAACTTCAGGGTCAACGCGTTGGGCACCACCACGCAGAATAAGCCCGCGGCCTGGGCCGAGGTGATGCCGTTGGGGGAATCCTCCAGAGCGATGGCCTCCTGAGGAGGCAAGTCCAATCCCTCCAGGACTGCCAGGTACAAGTCCGGCTCCGGCTTGACCTTCTCTACGTCATCGGCACACTTGATGCAGTCGAACTTGTGCCTCAGACCCAGTTTCTCCAGGTATTTGAATACCCATTCACAGTCCGAGCTGGAGGCCAGCCCCAGCTTCAAACCCAGGCGCTTGGCGTCGGCGATGTACTCTTCCACGCCAGGCAGAACGCCCTTGGCCTCGATCAGTTCCTCCTCGCGCTCAAGGGCTCTCCGGGTCAGACCCTCTCGGTCCACCGAATGGCCCACCTGGCCCTCCAAGTACCCACAGGGATCGAACCCGTGGGGTGAGCCGCCAATCCAGGTCTCCCATACGGAGAGGGGCAACTCCGCCCCGAACTCCTCGAAGATCTCCAGCCAGGACTGGTAAGCGGGCCCTTCCGTGTCCAGGATCAGCCCGTCGAAATCCATAATCAGCGCTCGTATCATAGTGAAAAAGAAGACTCCTTCCACCACGCACCCAACACTGGGTCACGGCAAGCCCTGTTCCCGCTCTAGCCTCTCAGCAGGCGCACTGTCACAACGATCACCAGCAGAGCGAGCAGCACCCACACGGCGATGATGGCGCCTGCCGCCTTCCAGTTGGTGGGCTTGCCTTCGCGCATGACAGCATCGGCCTTCTCCCGGCACTCGTCCATGACCTCCGGCGGGATCATGCGCAGCGCAAGGGCGATGCCGAGAGGAACGAGGACCAGATCGTCCAGGTATCCCAGCACAGGAATGGGATCCGGGACCAGGTCTATGGGGCTGAAGGCGTAACCCACGACGCACGCCGCGAAGACCCTGGCGTACCAGGGAACCCGAGGGTCCTTGTACGCCAACCAGACGGCGTACGTCTCCACCTTCAATTGTCTGGCTCGCTCCTTCCAGACATCGATTTGCCTCAAGGCTCTAGCACCGCCTCCCGTTGTCTCACCGCCACGACGGCCAGTCCGCCGCAACCCGCGGATTATAGCTGAACCACGGGGCCTAGCCAAGAGCAAGCCAGCAGGGTGTTCGGACAAGCGGGTCTACTGCGGGCGCGATGGGATTCACAACCTGACTGGCGGGACCCGTTGGGCGGCGCCTGCTCACTCGCGATCGAAGGCCCCGGCGCGTCTCACTGGTCAGCCGAGAGTTCGAAGATGGCAGGCGCGAGGCAACACTTCCGCCGTTTCGCCAACTGTAGGACAAGCTTACAGCTTGTCCTACTAAACAGGGCGCTGTGCCATTCAGGTCCGCACCGCCACCCTCTGTGGCCTGTTGACCAGGTAGATGCCTCCCGCCACCAGCACGAGGCCCACCCACAGCAGCAGCGGTATGGGCTCCTTCAAGATCACCGCGCTCAGGACCACGCCGAACAGCGGAGTCAGGAAGGTGAAGGACGCGAGGCGGCTGACGGAGTAGCGGTGAATCATCCAGAACCACGCCAGGTAGCTCATGGAGGCGATGATCACCGACTGGTAGAGGAATGCTCCCACAACCGGCCCAGTCAGGCTGACCGGATCGGAGCGCTGGAATATCAACCAGGCCGCCGCCAACACGGGGATGGAGAAAAAGAGCTGAGCGAAAAGGGTCTGGTAGTGGGTGAAGCTGTCCCTGGCCACCATTCTCTTGACGTAGACGGTAGTGGCACCCCAAGCCAGGCCGCCGCCCACTTGCATCAAGTCCCCCACCCAGTAGAGGGGTCCCAGGGTAGCGGACCTGGACCAGAAGACTGACACCAGCCCCAGGAAAGCCAGGAACAGGCCGGCCACTTTCGCCGAGTTCAGCCGATCACCGGTGAGGAAGAAGTGGGCCCCAAGGGCCGTCCAGAAGGGCTGAGTGTAGAAGAAGATGATGCCTCTCGAGGCGTCCGTGAAGGCCAGGCCCCAGTAGAGGAGGACGAACTCGACTCCGAAGATGAAGCCGATGGCCAAGGCGTGTCTCAGGGCCTGCCGGCCCAAAAAGACACCCTCGCCTTTGAGCCGGGCGTAGGTCCAGACGAGGAGAGAGGCCAAGACGGAACGCATCACTGCCGCGAGAATGGGCGGCATGCCCTGATTGCTGATCTTGATGCTGACCAGGTTGCCGCCCCAGAGGAAACAAAGGCCAGCCAAAATCAGGCTGGCGGTAAGAGGAATGGCGCCAGATCCTCGTTCAGTGACTTCCCTGTCCTTCATAGCCTTAGCATCCTGCGCCCCTTGCCAGGGGGTTTGAGCATCGCTGGAAGGCCGATGGCGCTCCTAGCCGTGGAACGGATCCCACATCAAGCCCGCGCGCAGAGCCGATTGTAGCCGAAGCCGGCCCCCAACTCAAGCGCAGCGGGTGTGTCCCTGACCTCAGAGCACCACCCTCTCTGGCCACGGCTCCTGCTGCGAACCACCCCACAGCTTGCCCACGTAGTCTATGGAGAACAAGTCCTCCAGGACGTGCAGCCAGTACGCGCCCGCATCGGAGAGGACCACCTCCTCCCCATCGTCGTGAAGGAGACGAAACCACGACAAAGGCGTCAGGTGCCTCCCGAAGACCGAGTCGAACTCCCGGCCGAACCTCTTCCGGAAGGCGCTCTTCCTGAACCTGGTCTCGTAGATCCTCCAGTAGAGCCACCCCGCCATCTGCATCCGCTCCGACAGCTCCACCGATAGGGCGATGGGCAGCCTGCCTTTCTCCAGAGAGCTGATGTACTCACTCACCTTGAAGGTGTTGAGAAAGAAGACGTCCTCTAGATAGGACCCTGCGCTTGCCCCCAAGCCCAGATAGAGAGGCACCGTGACGGAGCAATACCTGGGCACCCCTCGCCTGGTGAAGGCCCACACAGAGGTCCTCTCATAGCCCGCCCCGTAGAAGATCTCTTCCAAGACCCGCAGCATTTTCCGTCGTCTGAAGACTCCAGAGTTGTCGTCCCTCTCCGCCCCGGCCTGGCGACCCATCCTTGTGTAAGGAAAGGTGAACAGCGGATAGGCCGCCACCTGGTCCACTCCCAGACTTACCAGCTCGCGACCCGCCTCCTCCACCTCGGCAAGGGTCTGGCCGGGCAGGGCGAAGATAACGTCCACGTTCACACACTCGAAGCCTGCGCCTACAGCCCTCTCTACAGCCGCCTTGACCTCGTCCACCGAGTAGGGCCGCTCGAGCCTCCTCAGATGGCGCTCCTGAAGCGCCTCCACGCCCATGCTCAGGTGCTTGACCCCCAGGGACTGTATCCTGCGGAGATTCTCCTTGCCGAGGTCGTTGGGATGGCTCTCCATATGGATTTCGCAGCGCATGTTGAAGGCCTTGAAGATGTGCTCCACTATCTCCTCAAGGCCACAACCGACCAGCGTGGTCGGCGTCCCGCCTCCTATATAGAGGGAAGTAACGGGCCTTCGGCCGACCAAAGCAGAATATGCGTCGATCTCTTCCTTGACCGCACTCACGTAGCCGCGGGCCACCTCAGGCCGGAAGAGCTCCTTGTTGTAGGGGCAATAGGGGCAGATTTGGCGGCAGAAGGGGACGTGCAGGTAGAGGCCCAACTCCTCAACCTGCGAGAATCGCCCCTCGAGTTCAGGGACTCTCTTCTCCAGGGCCACTCTGCCCTGCCCAGCAAGCAGCCTGGTCAGGACCCCTCTGAGCAGGTCATCCAACGACACCGACCCTTCCTCTCTCTTCATCCTCATCGGCACCACGCCCTGGGCAGTCGCCACCGCCCAGCCACTCCCCGCGTGGCTCTACTCGGCCAGCCTGCTATCATTGCGCAGGGCACCAACCTTCTGCGGCACCTCGAAGACACCCTCGATCTCCTCCAGGTCGTACCACCACTTGTCCCGCATGTCCTGCTTGCCGTACCCCAGCAGGTCGTCCATCCACACCGAGAAACGATGCGTGAGCGAGGAGCGCTCCAGCACCCTCTCGATGACCTTGTGTATGCCCTCATACGGCTTGTTCCACGGACACACCTTGATACAGCGCCCACACGATGCACCAGCGGGATTGCCAACCCGCATCCGCGTGCACGCCTCTACGTCCAGTCCATACGTTTCATAGTCGTTGTAGATGATCATCTCATCCGCGTGCGAGAGGGCCTGCGACGGGCACTCTCTGGCGCACTTCTTGCAGACTTGGCAATAATGCTGAAGCCCGAAATCTATGGGCTTGTCTGCCTCCAGCGGCAGGTTCGTGGTCACCGCCGAGGCCTTGAACCGGGGCCCCAGGAAGGGATTGATCACCGTGTTGCCGAAGCGCGACATCTCTCCCAGGCCCGAGAGCAGAACGAGTGGAGGCATCACGACCTCGTAGTGGGTAGGGAAGTGCGCTTCCGCCTCGAATCCCAGCCGTCTGATGTAGTTAGCCATGACAGTGGCGATGAACCCGCTCGTTGCGTAACTCTTGAAACTCTGCGCGCCGCTAATCCAGTCGTTGCCCACAGCGCCGGTGAAGGTGCGCCAGCCCTGGTCCACCAGAATCACTATAGCGTACTTGTGGTCGAGCTCGACTGGACGCTCCTTCCTATCCGACGCGTATACAGCGTACTGTGGCAACTCGCAGACGCCCATACAATCCGCACGCAGGAAATAGCCCAGGGCTTTGATGTGCTGCGATTGAGCCGCTGGATCCTCCGGTATCGGAGCCTGCCTGGGATACACTTCCACCGGCTCCATCAGGCCGATGCCGCGGCACATCTGGTACACCGAGGCCGATACCGGCTCCTTCTTGATGAAGCGCCTCATCTCATCCCGCAGATGCGGGCCATAGTCGCCCCAGGCAGCCTTCATGAAGCCGGCCTCACGTTCGCTGACTCTCTGTACATTGGGTCCGATGTAGGTTGTGGGCTTCTCCACCCTCTTCAGTCTTTCCAACGGATACTGCCCCAGTTGCCCGTGGGGTGCCTTTCCTTCCAGCATGCGTACGCCTCCCGAATTCGACTTCTTAGGCAGCCTTCTCTCGCCCTCAAGTGACGACTTCCAGCATTCTTCGCTCTGGCACGACCACCGCCGCCTTACCAGGAGCAGACTATATCCGACAGCAACTCTTCCAGCAACATCGCTGCGACCGGGTCCTCCACGTCAGCTCCACAGCGAACTTCAAGGGCCCAGGGATACCTCAACCCTCCCTACCACTCCTCGTCACCCTCACTAATCAGCAACCCTCGGCGATTCTCTGCCAGAGGACTCTGCTTCAGAACCGCGCCCACCTTCTCAGGCACGTGGAAGATGCCCTCGATCTCCTCCAGGTCGTACCACCACTTGTCTTCAATGTTCTGCTTCCCATATCCCAGCAGGTCGTCCATCCACACCGAAAAGCGGTGGGTGAGCGAGGAGCGCTCCAATACCCACTCGATTGCCTTGTGTATCCCCTCGTACGGCTTGTTCCACGGGCAGACTTTTATGCAACGCCCGCACGACGCACCAGCAGGATTGCCCACCCGCATTCTTGTGCACGCCTCTACATCCAACCCGTACGTCTCGTAGTTGTTGTAGATGATCGTCTCATCCGCGTGCGAGAGGGCCTGCGATGGGCATTCCCTCGCGCACTTCTTGCAGACCTTACAGTAATGCTGCAACCCGAAGTCTATCGGCTTGTCCGGCTCCAGGGGCAGGTTCGTGGTCACCGCCGATGCCTTGTACCGCGTTCCCAGGAACGGATTGAGCACCGAGTTTCCGAAGCGCGACATCTCCCCCAGACCCGAGAGGAGGACAAGAGGGGGCATGACCACCTTGTAGTGCCCGGAGAAATGCGGCTCAGCCTCGTATCCCAGTCGACGGATGTAGTTGGAGACCACTGTGGCGATGAACCCACTGGTGGAGTAGCTCTTCATGCTCTGGGCGGCACTGATCCAGTCGCTCCCCAAAGCGCCGTTGAAGGTGCGCCAACCCTGATCGACCAAGAACACGATCGCGTACTTGTGATCCAGCTCTATCGGTCGTTCTTCCCGATCGGACTCATAAACCGCGAACTGGGGCAGCTCACAGACACCGACGCAATCCGCGCGCAGGAAATAGCCCAGGGCCTCGATGTGCCGCGACTGCGCGGCTGGATCGTTCGGTAAGGGAGCCAGCTTGGGGTAAACATCAACCAGGTCCAACGCTCCCAGATCGTCCACCATCTGATCCAGAGCTGCCGCCAGCGGCTCCTTAGATACAAAGCGGCCCGACTCCACTTGGAAGCGTCGACCGTACTCCCCCTTCGTCGCCTTGATGAAGCCAGCCTGTCTTTCGCTGACCCTCCGGACGTGGGGTCCTATGTAGGTCGTAGGCTCGTCTACCCTCTTCAGTCTCTCCAGCGGATAATGCCCAAGTTGCCCCTTGGGCCCCTTCCCCTCCAGCATACACACCTCCTAGGGATATGGCCGCCACCAGACCTGGCGGCGGCAGTTTCGCAGAGCCACCTTGGCTCATACCAGCGGCAACTGACTGTGGCTCAAATCAGGGATCGGGACGGACAGATGAGCTCCTTCTCCGTTCCAAACTCGTGGTGACTCGACGCAACAGAGTGAAGCACACCGCCAGCACACAACCCTGTACCACCAGAGCGGCCACCGGAAGCACCCCAAGAACGTAGTTGTAGGCCCCCGTTCCCAGTTGAGGCCCGAACACGAGCCCATTCACCATGGCCACCAGTGCCACACTGAAACACAAGGCGGCCCAGGTGGGCAGTGTTCCCACGGCCAACGCCAATCCCTTGCCACGCCAGGACCTGGCGCTGAGAAAGAGAAAGCCGCCGGCCCCGGTGACCAAGAAAGTCCCCACCACAGCCAGGAGGCTGAGCTCCACAGCTTTGGAGGTGATGGTCACATCGTCGAGCCGCGCCCAGACGTAAGCTCCGTGAAGAGCAGCCAAGACCACCCCCGCCCCCGCACTGGCCAACAGGCGTCGCTTGCCTCCCTCGGAACGACGGCTCACGCGCAGGATGGTGAGCCAGGCCAGGCCTCCCAAGAAAAGCGCGACCAGATCCCCTCCCGTCTGAGGAAGGTATACCAGGGTGTGGTCCAAAGAGTCAGATAGGATGTCCGACACCAGCCAGGGCAACGACGGCTCCTGGTCCAGCCGGATGTTGAAATCACCCCCGCTGTGCTCGAAAAGCACAAGCTTGTCGTCACCAATGTCCGCCATTTGGAGACGGGCATTGTAGAATGGATCGCGCTCCCACGCCGAGGTGACGCCTGGGATGTCCACGAAACCATACCTGGCCCCTCCGGCGATGCGCACCGGGATGAAGCCCTCTGGAGCACCGGAGTAGCTCAGTATTCGTGAACTCCCCTCCTCACGGTCTGCCACGAGTTCGTAGGGCGGCTCAGACTGGAGCGTTGTCCGCGGGTCGCCCAGGAGGTAGTAATACGGGAAACGCGCGAACCCCTGCACGGTGCCCCTGTTCTGGATTTGCACCACGTGCCCCACAGGAAAACCAGGCCAAGTGTAGCGCAGCGGTGCACCATAGAACTCGCCCAGGAGATACCCTTCATTGGGACTGTACGCGAAGCCCGCGTATGCGGCTGCCCCCTGATCGACGAAAGCCAGGGCCAGGGAACCGTCCTTCCAGATGCGGAACGTGTTGCAACTACCCGTGGTCACCACTATGGGTGACAACTCAGGGATATCCGATGGACGCAACCACGTTTCGCTGTCCAACTCGAGATGACTCCACCCTCCGTGGCCGGTGAAGGTCAGATAGTCCGCCCTTTCCAGGTAGTGTGTCAGATTGGCCAAGGTCAGGGGACGGAGCCCGATGCCGCCAGGCCCCAAGGCAACAATGCTGCTCCGGATGTGTCCCGAGGGGTTGGCGGCATTGGCGACAACCACCAGCCGTCCCTCCACATCTCTCCCTCTCTGCCAGAGCTGCCGCGCGTGCTCCATGGTGCTTCCGGAGATGATGCCCACAGATACCACAGAGTCCCTCGTCCCCAACGCCAGACCAAAGTAGACCAGCGCCTGATCCGACATCCTGGCGGGTGAGGCCACCCAGAGCAGATACTCCGGGTCCCTGGCCAGTGCATTTTCGAGGGAGTCCACCAATGCCGCCCCCTCTGCCGCGGCAATCTCCTCGGCGACCGTGTAGAAGGGATCCCCCGGATCCGCCAGCACCACGATGGAATCCGGTGAACCGGGCCTATCCTGGCGTCTCGCTCCGAACTCCGCCGTGGCATCAGGCTCGACCGTTGGAGACGACGCTTCCTCGCCGGCTCGTGCCCATCCTGAACCGAGTAGAGACAGGTCCAGCAGCACCAGCACCACGGTCACAAGCGCTGCCTGCCGCAGCTTTTC
>Ga0315549_1001667_pt1 | contig 22556 bp, 22 predicted proteins | sample SalMarSW160200MG_FD_203101 | JGI IMG/M metagenome (GOLD analysis project Ga0315549, IMG submission 203101) | Salt marsh sediment microbial communities from the Plum Island Ecosystem LTER, Massachusetts, United States - Salt Marsh Sediment SW1601-200 ... | reverse complement strand
ACATTGGTGGAGCTTGACCTCCAGCCCACAAACAATAGCGCTAAAGGGACGTTGACGATATTCAGTAATACCGGCGACGAAGCAACTGCCGGAACATCCTACGAAATTGTCAATGCTAACCGGTCCGGCAACAGGATTGATTTCATTGTGCCTATTACAGGCGAGATTGATGCCGACGCTGTCTTTTTCGAGCTAATTCTTGAAAAAGGGCGCCTTGCAGGTTACGGCCGGGAAATGCGCCGCGGTGCCGAGACCCTTCCCGTTGAGCTTAAAAAACAAAAATAACTTCGTTATCCTATTTTTTTACTTACAGTCATCGTTATGAAAGACAAAAAATGACCGAGCGATACTCAGTACAAAGTGCGTGGTTTCTGGTATGCCTGTCGATGACGCTGCTTTTTGGCTGCGAACAGGCCGCAAAAATTTCTTACCCGCCGGCCCGAATGGACGCAACCGCTGATACTTACTTCGGTGTCATTGTCCCTGACCCTTACCGCTGGCTCGAAGACCCCGACTCAAACGAGACCTTACATTGGGTCGAACAGCAAAACGAATTGACCGAACGGTATCTTACAACGCCGGCACGGGAGAAAATAGAAGAGCGCCTGACAAAGCTGTGGAACTATCCGAGATACTCAGCTCCGGCAAAGAGAGCCAGCCGATACTTCTTCTGGAAAAACGACGGCCTGCAAAATCAGTCCGTCCTCTATTTTCAGAACTCACTTGCCGGCGAACCGTCCGTGCTCATCAATCCCAACCTGCTGAGCCCCGACGGCACTATCTCCGTCGGCTCTGCCGCCTACAGCTTCGACGGCACTCTCTTTGCCTATGGCCTTTCGCAAAGCGGCAGCGACAGGCAGCTCGTCAAAATCAGAAATATCGATTCTGTCACTGACTATAACGACCTGCTCCAGTGGTGCCGCTGGCCCAGCATCGCAATCAAACACGATGACTCCGGCATCTTCTACGACCGTTTCCCTGAGCCAAACACAGTCCCGCCCGAAGACGAGTTCAACTACTGCCGGGTGTATTTCCACCGGCTCCAAACGCCTCAGGCCGAAGATACGCTCATTTACGAAGACCCCGAAAACAAGGAGCTTGGCTTCGACCCATTCATCAGCCAGGACGGCCGGTTTCTGTTTCTCCACGTCTCGCACGGTACCGACCCTAATAATCGTGTTTATTACCGTCAGGCCGACAGCAATGCGCCTTTTGTTAAACTCCTCAACGAAAACGACGCACGGTATGATTTCGTCACAAACGTCGACAATGTCTTCTATTTCCAGACCGACCTTGATGCGCCTCGTGGCCGCATCATCGCTATCGACGTCAACAATCCCGCCCGGGACAACTGGCGAACAGTTGTCCCCCAGTCTTCGGACGTAATCGACTATGCCATCTGCGTCAATAATCAGTTAGTCGTCGCGCATCTTACCGACGTTCACCACCGCCTCAGCATCTTCTCACTCGACGGCTCGTTTATCCGCGAGATACCCCTGCCGACCCTCGGCACCGTTTCATCTCTGTCGGGCAGGCAGTTCGATACCGAAATGTTTTTCAGCTTCACCTCGTTTCTCTTCCCGCCCACAATCTACCGCTACGATTTTGTTACCGACCGCCTGACCGTCTTCCGCAAACCGGAAATTGATTTCGACCCGTCACCCTACGAAACGCGCCAGCTCTTCTGCACCTCAAAAGACGGCACACGTGTCCCCATTTTCCTGACATACAAAAAAGGCATCAAATTAGACGACAGCAATCCCACCCTGCTCTATGCCTACGGCGGCTTTGGCAACAGCGAAACACCGTACTTTTCAGTCTCTCGCATTATCTGGCTCGAACATGGCGGTATCTTCGCCTTGGCCAATATAAGAGGAGGCGGTGAATACGGCGAGGACTGGCACCGGGCCGCAATACGCGAAAAAAGACAGACCGCCTTCGATGATTTTATTGCCGCCGCTGAGTTCCTCATCGACCGGAAATACACTAATCCCAAAAAGCTCGCCATCATCGGGGGCAGCAACGGCGGCCTGCTAACCGCCGCCTGTATGCTCCAGAGGCCGGACCTTTACGGCGCGGTTGTCTCAATCGTCCCCGTCACCGATATGCTCCGCTTCAACAAATTCACCGTCGGTCGATACTGGATACCCGAATATGGAAGCCCTGAAATCTCCGAAGAGTTCAAAGCCCTTTACGCCTACTCGCCGCTGCACAACGTAAAGCCCGGCGTTGAATATCCTCCGATTTTTGTCACCACCGCCGATACCGATAACCGGGTCGTCCCGATGCACGCGAAAAAATTTGTCGCCGCGCTGCAACATAACGCCGCTGGTAATAATCCCATCCTGCTCCGCGTCGAGACAAAGGCGGGCCACGGGCATGGAAAACCAATGACCAAGGTCATCGAGGAAACGGCTGGTTTTTACACGTTCCTGTTCAAGGCCCTAAATGTCCCGTATCGTTAACCTGCTGTCGTTGGCCACAGCTTTACCGTGGTGTTACGCTGTGATTTTATCTCGTTATTAACTTATGGATGCCGTCATCTACTTAATAGCCGGACCGCTGTTTCTGATTTCATTCGCAGCGTATCTCTATCTTGCCCATAAGCTAAAAGCGGGATACGATTCTGATTTGGATGAATACTACCACGAGTTCGAGGACCGCCATCCCGGCCTCGCGCGTTACAACAGGTGGTCCAAAATATGCTTCACCGTCGCCGCGATAAGTGCGCTATTACTTTTTGTCGCTGCTTTTATCTAAGGCACTCCAGCCGGGTTATTTCTTCAAATTTTTCACCGTTGCCAACAACTCGAATGTCTTTATGTCCTTTTCTTGTACAAACTTCTTTATCACGGCGTCAACTTCCTCCATATTCGGGCCGTGAATCATTGCGAAGAGATTGTAAGGCCAACCCTCGAATGGCCGTCTCTCGTAGCAATGACTGACATTTCGCAAATCAGCAAGTGCCTTGCCAACTTCGACAACACGATTCTGGTCAGCTACACAGACGAACATCGCATTCGCTTCGAATCCCAGCTCGCGATGATTCACCACCGCCCCCAGCCGATGAATAACCCCTTTATCAAGCATCGCTCGAATGCGTGCCAGAATATCGTCAATACCCGGCCCTTCTTCGCACAGCCGGTCATACGGTTGTGCAACTACCTCCAGCCCGCTATGCAACTGCGACAAAATTTTTTCATCTGTTTCGTCAAATTCTACCCGTTCAGTCTGAATCACTGCCGCTGCGGGCTTCAGTAAATGCCTTCCTTCACTTTCGGCGTCGAACCGCACGTCAAGCTTGAATGTCCGCACCGCCGGCAAACTGTGGAACACTACTCCGAACCGCCTCGACAGGTTCCTCAGAATCCCTTCGATGTGTTCAGCCGAATCCTCGCGAAGCGTAAACCAGAGATTGAAGTCGTGCTCGCGCAGGTAATTATGTGAGCATCCCTCTAACCTGTTAACTGCTTCGACCGCGGGCTTCAATTTCTCATCTGCGATATGGGCCGTTACTAAGGTAGTTGCCTTGCCCGCGGCCTGCCAGTTTACTATCGCCCCGATACGTCTGATTACTCCCCGCTCATACAGCCCTCGTGTCCCCTCCAGCACCGCGTTCTCATCACTGTTCAGCGTCTCGGCAATCTCAGCGTATGGATTTCTACAAGTAGGCAAAGATTTCTGCAAGGTATTGCATAGCTGTTGTTCGAGTGTCGATAGAGCCGACCTCATCGCTGCCTCTTCTTCGGCTGATATCCACACACCGGGTCGCTGGCCAGATAGTCACCTAATACGGCCATCGCTCTGGCCTTGCACCCGCCGCACAGGCCGACGTATTCACATTCGCCGCATTTGCCCTTCAGGTTCGAGGTATCACGAATCTCGTTGAGGAACTTAGACTTCAGCCATATCTTGCCGAAATTGAATTTGTTGGCCACCATGTTGCCTGCCGAGATATCCAAAAATCCGCACGTCTGCACGTCGCCTTTGTAGCTTATGAATCCGAACCCTTTTCCTCCCATACAGCCACTTGCCTTATTTTGGCTGCCTTTTTTCCCTCCCGCCATTGCTACTCCGAAGTCCACTGCCAGTCCTCTTGCCTTTGCTTGCTCGCAGATCCTCGCCCAGGCCGGGCCACAGGTCACGCGGACGTCGATTTCTTTGCGCAGTTTCACCCGGAGTAGTTCCCCGAGAATCCATTCGTATTCGACGGGGTCCAGGATGGCATCTTCGATTTCCTTTGCCCGGCCGGTTGGCACCATTATAAATGCGTTGAAGCAGACGGCGCCGAGGCGTTTGGCAAGCTCGGCGATGCCTAAAATTTCGTGGCTGTTGAGCTTGCTTATCGTCGTGTTGATTTGAAAGGGCATCTTGGCCCGGCGTGCGACTTCGGCGGCCTTGATTACACTGTCGAACGAGCCGGTTGCCTGGCGGTATCGGTCGTGTGTTTCAGCATCGGAGCCATCGATAGAAAACGACAGCGTCGAAACGCCTGCCTTCTTTAACCTGGCCATAGATTCGTCGTCCAATAGATAGCCACAGGTGGCCATCACGACCCGCAAACCCTTGGCCCTTCCGTGCTTAATAAGCTCAGGCAAATCCGCTCTTTCCATCGGCTCGCCGCCTGTCAGTATCAATATCGGTTTTGCGAACTTTGCTATTGAGGTAATAATCCGTTTGCATTGGGTGGTGGACAGCTCGCCGTCGGCCTGGGGCCCGGCGTTGGCCCGGCAGTGACGACAGTGATACCGGCAGCGACGGGTTACTTCAAAGGCGATAAGGCGGGGCTTGAGTTCGTCGCTCGTTGCTCGCCGCTGGTGTCTGGTGCTATGTTTTGTTGTGGTCATGGGGAAAACTATAGTTTGTTGAGTCGGATGAGTCAATCGGGTCGCCCTGCATCGGCTGTGGGGCAATGAGTTCACTGCACGCGGGTGGGGCTGGTTGCAGGGCGATGAGCTTTGATATAGTATGGGTGTATGAGCCGAAAACAATCGCTAAAACGAAAGCTGTCTCAAAGACGCGGGCCCGATGCGACTGCTTCAAGACGACTGTTATTGGCCGGGGTCTTGGCCATAATCGTCGCTACTTTTGTAGCGTATATTCCCGCGATGAGAGCAGGATTTGTCTGGGACGACGACCGATACGTTACGAATAATCCGCTTCTGACGGCTCCCGGCGGATTTTATCGCATCTGGTTTTCGACGGATGTCCCCAGTCAGTATTTCCCTGTGGTTTACTCGACGTTCTGGCTTGAGCATCAGCTTTGGGGGTTTGAGCCGGTGGGCTATCACGTTACCAACATATTACTGCATATCGTTAATGCCTTGCTTTTGTGGCTGGTGCTGAGGCGGCTGTCGGTGCCCGGTGCGTGGTTTGCATCGATGATTTTTGCGCTGCATCCGGTGCACGCCGAATCAGTAGCGTGGATAGCCGAGCGCAAGAACGTCTTGATGCTGTTTTTTTCGCTTTTGTCAGTTCTGTACTGGATGAAGTTTGCGCTGGGTGGAAGCTCCGGCCGAAGGGCGATTGTTTTTTATGTCGCATCCATATTGTTCTTTGCGCTTGCACTTTTGAGCAAGACGACGGCCTGCACAATTGTTGCTGCGCCGATTTTGATATTGTGGTTTAAGCGTGTGCCGTTTACAGCTAAGCGGTGGCTGGAGATGATGCCCTATGTCGCAGGTGGGTTGGTGATGGGCTTTGTTACTATCTGGTGGGAGAAACATTATCAGGGAACTGGTTTTGTGGACTTTGGATGGAGCTTGACGGAGAAACTGCTGATAGCGTGCCGGGCGTTGTGGTTCTACATAGGCAAGCTGGTTTTTCCATTTAAGCTGACGTTTAGCTATCCGATGTGGCGGGTGGACCCGCAGGAGGCGTCGCAGTATATTTGGATTGCGGCGATAATTGTTGCGGCAGTGGTTATGTGGGTGCTGCGTAAACGAGTCGGGCGAGGGGCGATTGCGGCGATGGTGTTTTTTGTCGTGACGTTGTTCCCGATGCTCGGCTTTTTTCCCCTGTATACTTTTGTGTACAGCTTAGTTGCAGACCATTATCAGTATGTAGCGAGCATCGGGCCGATTGTGCTTTTTGGAGCGGCGGCTTCGCGGGTTCTGCGCAGTTGGAAAAATGATAAAAGGATTTTAATGCTGCTGGCTGGCCTTATATTGCTGGAGTTGGGTGTATTGTCGTGGCGGCAGAGCCGAATCTATGCGAATGAGCAGACGCTGTGGCAGGATACGCTGAGGAAAAATCCTAATTCGTGGCTGGCGCTTAGCCACATCTGCGATATTCTTTGTGAGCACGGCAAATTCGATGAGGCGCAGGCATATATAGAACGGGCGATTGAACTTGCGGACTATATGGGCCAAATTCATCCCCGAGGTTTTGCAGATTTGCAAACTAAACTGGCGGCTGTATTGGAGGCCTAGGGCAAATTAGAGGACTCGGCCGAGAGTTACAGGACAGCACTTTACTTTGCGGAAAATATTGCGCTTATACATTACCGGCTTGCCAACGTGCTTGTCAGGCAGGGCAAAATCGAGGAGGCGATTTTGCATTTTCGCCGGGCGCTACAGATAGCTAGGGACAAGAAGGCCTATTATCTCGCGGAAGAAATCAGCCGAAGGCTGAAATACGTCGAGGCAAGGAAGTAGTTGTTTACTCGGTGATATAGCGCCGGCACGTGGATTATTTGTCGTAGACTTTCGACGGGTCGAAGACCTTTTCGGCGGTAAAATCGAGCTGGTCGAGCGTGCCTTTTTTCAGGGCGCGGTAAAAGCAGGATTGATACCCGGCATGACACTGGCCTGAATCGACCGTGACTTTCAGCAGGATACAATCCTGGTCGCAATCGATGAGGATTTGCTCGACTTTCTGGACGTGGCCTGATTGTTCGCCTTTTTTCCAGAGTTTTTTACGTGACCGGCTGTAGTAGGTGGCGAGGCCGGTTTTGATTGTTTCGTCGAGCGACTCCTTGTTCATATAGGCGAACATAAGCACGTCGCCTGTTTTGGCGTCCTGTGCGATGACGGGTATCAGGCCTGCGTCGTTAAACTTCGGTGTCAACCGAGTGCTTTGTTCGATTGGATTGTCGGCGGTCACGTTTTTCTCCTGCAGAGGATGCCCCCCGGCTAAATCCGCCTTCGTTGAAACGTCAGCGGGCAAGTTTCGGGGTTCAAACAACGAATAGGTTATATTGTCAGGGAAGGTTTTACCGATTATTATTTTGTCAGACAAGTGTTTTTAAGGTGAAATTGCCTCAATGGGCCAGAAACACAAGGGTAAGCGACGTAAGTATATCACGCATTTGCTGCGGTTTATGGTGGCGGCCGGGGCGCTTTACCTTGCTTTCAGGGGGGAGGATATCGGGGTGGTGCTGCGCCTTCTGGGCGGTATGAGAATCGCGATTCTGGTTTCCGCACTGGGGATTTATATATTCAGCCAGCTTATTTTTGTAACGCGATGGTATATGTTCCTGCGGGTGCAATCGATAGATATAGGTTACTGGCCTGCGGTTCGGCTGCATTTTTTGGGGCTGTTTTACAACAACTGTCTGCCGAGCTCCGTCGGCGGCGACCTCCTTCGGGCCTGGTATGTGACCAAGCATACCGACAAAAAGGTTGAAGGGGCTTTAAGCGTTTTGGTGGATAGGGTAGTAGGGCTTGTGGGTTTGCTGCTGATGGCTGTGGGTGGGTACTGGTTTGTTCCGCGCGAGGGTCGGCGGGAACTTTTCAAATCATATTCTGAAGTCGCCGCCGTACGCTGGGTGGGAGCACATAAGTGGGCCATTGCGGGTATTCTCTCCGGATTAATCCTGGCGGCTATTTTGTTGGTGTCGAGCCTCAGCGGAAGGAAAAGGGCCTACAGGATGGTGGCACGGGTTAGTCAGCGTGGGGCCGATGCGCTGAGCAAGGTTTACCGGGCAGTGCAGATATATTACAGAAAAAAGACCGCGCTGCTTGCAGGACTGGTTCTGACTTTCGCCTGCCAGGGGCTGTTTGTTCTTGCGTTGGTGCTTTTTGGACATGAGCTTGGCGTCAAGGCGGAGGCGAAATACTACTTCATATTTTTCCCGATTTCGTGGCTGTTGGGGACCTTGCCGATAAGCCCAGGGGGCGGCGGGGTTGTTGAATGGGTCGTGAAAGTGATGTTCGTTCAGATTCCGGGTGTATCCGGTGAGGAGGCACTCGCTTTGGCGCTGGGGCAGCGGCTGCTTTGGCTGGTCGGCTCGCTGCCGGGCGCGGTGATACATCTTGCAGGGAGGCATCTGCCGAAGGACTTTACTATTGACTATGGACAGGAGGCGGAGTAAGCTACATTTGGTTCGGATTCGGCGTGTTGACTGGTTTTTAAGGCCGCGACATTGTGGGGGATAAAGACAAAGGATTGTTAGGCGAGTATGGCGAAATCGGGGCGGTTTAAGGGTTATTTTTTCCGTGGTCTGGCGGTATTGCTGCCGACCGTCGTAACCATCTGGATATTCGTCTGGGGGTATAACTTCATCTACAAAAACATCGCGGTTTACGTGAAATTCGGGCTTATATGGGCGATAGACCGTGTGACCACGATGGAGCCGAAGCTAAGCGAGCTGCTGACGCCGGCGAATGGCGAGCAACTCGACATTAGTATGAAATACATCAGCGCGATATTGTCCGTGGCGGGCTTTTTGATTGCTTTGGGCGCGGTTTTTATCATAGGGGCGCTGTTGGCCAGCGTGGTCGGGCGTGCTATATGGGGGCAGGTCGAGAAGTTCATAATGAACACGCCGCTTTTGAAGCAGATATACCCGTATGTGAAGCAGATTACGGATTTCTTCCTGAAGCGGGAAGAGAAGCAGAAGATGTTCTCAAGGGTGGTTGCTGTGGAGTATCCGAGGAAGGGGATATGGTCGATGGCGCTCGTAACGGGTAAGGGGCTGCGCAAGATTGTAAATAATGTTCAGAAGGAGTTTTTGACGCTGCTGATACCGACGTCGCCGACGCCGTTTACCGGATTTGTGATAATGGTTCCGAAAGAGGACACGATTGAGCTTGATATGACGATAGAGGAGGCGCTGCGATTTGCCGTCAGCGCGGGCGTGATAGCACCGAGCGCATTAAGAGTCGGCGGTGGAGTGCTCGATGGAGTCAGGAACAAAGGACAGATAGAGGGGCAGACGTCTGAGTAAAGGATTAAGGGACTGATATATTTAGCTATCCAAAGAAGATGCTCGCGGAGGATAAACGGAGGGACTTCGGCCTTGGGGATGCTATTGACTGCGGTGGACTTGTTGCTGATACGGCGTGTCGATTTGGAGGATTATGTGTGAAATTCGTAAGGGTTTCGATATAATGAATGTTCTAATGGAAACGCTTTGTTTTTAGTGTTTTTGGCAACGTGTGGAAAAGACGGTTAAGGAGAACGGAATTGTTGTTCACGATAAGCGGCAAACACATCGAGATGTCTCAGGCGTTAAAAAGCTACGCCGAGGAAAAGACCGGCAAGCTGCCGAGATTGTATAACATCATCAATCAGGTCGAGGTGGTTATTGATGGCAGAGACGGAGGGAAGATTGCCGTTGAGATAATCGCTAGGGGCGAACACAAGAAGGTTTTTGTAGTGAAGGAAAAAGGCGACGACATACACGCGTGCATCGACCTGGCGGTTGCCAGGCTTGAAACCCGGCTTAGAAGACAGAAGACCAGGGAACGCAACAAGAAGCACCTGGCTCATTAGCTTGTTCGGGCCAGCGGTAGCGGGAAGGGAAAGGCTTCTGCCCGATTTGGCTGATTTTGGATGATTGAAAGGGCTGTATGAATTTTGCGGATTTTGTTTGTTTTGATGCGGTAATACCCGAGTTGAAAGCGAATGACCGGGATGGTGTGATAGCGGAGCTTGTTAGCGCTCTTGATAAGGCGGGCCGGCTGGGCAGGGGCAATTGCGACAAAATTACTCGTGCGGTAATCAAAAGAGAGAATGAGGCAAGCACGGGTATGGGTAAGGGGATAGCAGTTCCTCATGTCAAGTATAAGGGAATCAAGGATATATTGGCGGTTGTGGGGCAGAGCAGCAAAGGGATTGATTTTTCGGCGCTGGACAAACAGCCGGTATATTCAGTGATACTTTTGATAAGTCCCGTCGATGAACCTGACAAGCACCTGCAGGCGATGGAGAAGATATTCAAACACCTTCAGCAGGAAAAATTCCGCAAGTTTCTCAGGCAGTCTCAGACGGCCGAGCAGATAGTCGATTTGCTGAAGGAGGCGGACACGAATCCGTCACTTTGATTTTTTGTAAGTGGAGCGACGAAAACGGTTGGATGCAGACGGGCGATACTGTGGAAAACACGTTTTGTGAGGCCGAAGTGGAGATAAAGAATGCAGACGGGCTTCATATGCGGCCGGCGATGCAGTTTGTGGATATTGCCAGTAAATACGAGGCATCCATAAACGTGAGCAACGAAGAGGCGAGCGTGGACGGAAAGAGTATTATGCAGATGAGCATGCTTGCGGCAACTTACGGGTCGCGGCTGAAAATAAAAGCGGAGGGTCCCGATGCCAGCGAGGCGGTCGAGGCGCTGCGGGAGCTTGTGGAGGTGAAGAAATTCGGGGAGCCGACGCCGGAAGAAAAGCGTCGGATGGGACAGTGAGTCAGGTTGCCCGATGGAGATAAAAAAAGGCATAGCCGTTTCGCCGGGTATTTCGATTGCCAAGTGTCTGGTCCTTGACGCAGAGGATTATCGCATACCCAGGCGGTCCATTCAGCCGTCGCAGCGTATGACGGAGACGCAGCGGGTGCGCAATGCGTTTAAGGACGCTATCGAAGAGCTGGCTCATCTGCAGGAGGAAAAAAAGGAAATTGAGGGGCGCAAGATACGGGATATCTACGCGGTTCACCTGAGCTATCTGCGTGACAAGAGTCTGCGAAAAAAGATAACGGATTTTGTGCACGACGAATCGGTTACGGCTGAGTTTGCCGTATCGAAGACTTTGCGGGATATATCGGGCCACTTCGCGAAGCTCAAAGACCCTTATATGCGTGAGCGTGCTGCGGATATATACGACATTGAGCATCGTCTGCTGAGGCGCCTGGTGGGAGACAAGCGCGAGGATATTCAGCGTCTGGATGTGGAGGCGGTAGTAGTCGCACGTGAGCTAAGCCCGACGCAAACGGCTGGATTCAACAAGGAGTATGTAAAGGGTATAGCAACCGGAGCAGGAGGAAGAACAAGCCATACGGCGATTGTAGCGAGGTCACTGGGCATACCTGCGGTCGTGGCGCTGGAGGATATTACCGACAGCGTTACAGCCGGGGACACTGTGATCGTCGACGGCAATCGAGGCATTGTCGTTATAAATCCGGACGATGCCACGATTCAGCAGTATCTCGAATATGCGGTCGAGTTTGCCGAATTATCGCACCGGCTTGATGCGATAAAGGAAAAACCGGCGGTGACCCGGGACGGAGTGAGGATAGTGCTGTGGGGCAATATCGAATTTCCGGATGAGGCCCAGCTTGTTCTGGAAAAAGGCGGCGAAGGGATAGGGCTTTACAGGACCGAGTTTCTGTATCTAAACAGGGACACCGAGCCGACAGAGAAAGAACATTACGATGCGTATTCGAGAACGGTGGAGGTTCTCAAGGACCGGCCGGTGACTATAAGAACGGCTGACTTGGGCGGTGATAAATATACTCAGAGCAAGCGATACATGCGGGAGCCGAATCCGTTTTTGGGCCTGCGCTCGATAAGGTTCTGTCTGCAGAATCTTACGATGTTCAAGACTCAGTTGCGGGCGATTTTGCGCGCGTCTGTTCTCGGAAAAGTGAAGGTAATGTTCCCGCTGATAACGAATCTGCAGGAGCTGATGCAGGCAAAGATGGTTTTGGGCGATGTAATGGAAGACCTGCACGAAGAGGGGATAAAGTGTAACAGCGACGTTGAGATTGGGATAATGGTTGAGACACCCTCGGCTGCACTGACGGCGTCAATGCTGGCCAGAGACGTGGACTTTTTCAGCATAGGGACCAACGACCTGACACAGTATACATTAGCAGTTGACAGGGGCAACGAGCTTGTATCGACGTTATATTCTTCGGTGGACCCGGCGGTGCTCCGGCTTATCAGGACAGTGATTCAGGATGCTCACAAGGCGCAGGTGGAAGTTAGTATCTGCGGAGAAATGGCTTCGGAGCCGGAGTCGGTGATGCTGCTGTTGGGCCTGGGTGTGCGGATACTTTCGATTGCGCCGCCTTTGATACCGGAGGTAAAGCAGATAATTCGCTCGGTAACCATAGAGGAATGCAACAAGGTTGCGAGGAAGGTTTTGAGTATGAATTCGGAAAGACAGATTTCCGGATTTTTGCGTGATGCTGCGAGAAAGATATTGCCCGAGGCATTTTGACGAATATATGTCTCGGTCTTGGGACATCACAGGCGGGATGAGGGAGTATTTGAATAGTTGGCTATAAGTGTTTTGCCGGGGACGGGTTGTAGGTATTTTAAGAGAATTATAGAAAAAAAGCTTGACTTTTTCTGAGGCCGCATATAGTCTCAGGCTCAAAAGCAGGGCGGAATAATTGGAAATGGCACCCATAGAGCACACATTCCGTATTCGCCGGTGGAAATGTTTACTTTTTTGGAGGGCGAGTATGAATTTGAGCACGGGAGGAGTATCCTCAGTACACGGTTCCAGACACCCGCTGGCGCCAAATGTCACCGTCTTCTTTTTCACCCTGTGGAGTGAATGTCTGCATATGCTGTAATTGTTGCTAAACAGCGGGCAGAAAAATGACGGTCGAAATTGGAGGTATTTTGTTTTCCAAGACGAAAACTAAAACAACATTTATTTTTGAGGAGGATTAACTATGAGTAAGAGACAATTGGGACACAGATTTGAAATATGTTTTTTAGTCATTGCTGTGATGCTGCTTGCCGCTGTATCCGTACAGGCAGCAACATGGAACGGCTATGTCGAGGCCCATTCCGATGCGAGTGACCCACCGGCTGCGGCGAGCACCCCCGCAGATGACACTCTATCGTTCACTGTTAATAGCAGCGGCCAACTACAGTGGGTTCCGAACCCACCTATTGCAGAAGGAAACTGGGATAACGATAGCTTTTTAGTAGGTGGTCAAATCAGTTGGCATGACGCTATTAGCGCCTCTGTTAGCAGCACCACTGAAGCACAATCCAAGGCCAAGTCCGGTTTGGACAGTAATGGCAATGCCGTTGTTGTTGCCAGAGCAAAAGTACTCGACCCAACGGACAGTGACCTTACTAATAACGGCGGGGACAATACCGCACTTGCTACATCCAAGGCGCAGCTCTGGTTGCCTTTAGTGTGGGTTGATGGGCCGGGTGGTTCTGTGGATGCTGAGCTACATACGGATGTATATGTGTCGGATCCTAATGATACATACAGATTGGCCGCTTCGGACACCTCTAATTGTACACTTGATGTAGGTGAGGCGCATGCTTTTCAGCTAAGCTATACCGCCACCGCCAGTGCACAGTACCCGAGTCTGGGCATCGTTATACCCCCGGGTGTTGTGATAGACAGTGAGCTAAGTATAAACGAGGAAGTGGTGTACGCCGGTTCCGCGACTATGGTTGAAGGTGATTCCGAGCCTGATACGACCGGTGACTTTGTGACTATGAGCTTTGAGCCATGGACGGAGCCAGGCCCCAATGGTGAGTGGTCTGAGGGGAGTTACTATTGTGCCATTTACCAGTATATCGAACTGCCATACGGTTATGAATTTAAGACACCCGATACACCGACTATGTCACAGTGGGGTCTTATTTCGATGGCAGTTATGCTGGTGACGGCAGGTGCTATTGCGATTGTGATTGTTCAGCGAAGGCGGCTGGCGGCATAGGCGACAGCTCATAATGTTATTATGAGTTTAGTGGGAGGGGAGGATGTTTTCTGCGCCCATGAAAGAAAGGCGAGGGAGTTAAGTTCTGCGCCAATCGTTACTTTGGTACTGGGACAATATTTGCCGGAAGGAAGTGAGACAAACAAAAAGGATTACAAAAACAGAGATTGTGATGGGAAACTTGGTCTTTACCTGTGTTTGGAACTGTAAATTAACCTTAATATTGGGAGGAGTAAATATATGAAATCTTTCTCTACATTGGTTGTGTTGTTAGTAATAGCTGTGCATGGGTCTTGTCTGTTTGCTGCCGTGCATGCGACTTTAGTAGCGGATGACAGGGATGATGTTTTGGATAGCGAGCTCGAGAGACTCATCAACACAAATATTGCGACTAATGGCTATGGTAGTATGATTCTGGCGTTTACACAATGTTTCGGAGAGGATTGTTTCGATGACTTTGCCGGCTACGGAAATACAGCATTGCTTTCCGGCAGTCAAATCTGTCATACCAGCCAATACGGCGGGTATCATCGGGGATTGGCAAGAAATCTGGTTCCTGGCAGTACTACGAATGCGGCCCACGCTGCAGCAGATGCGCAAAAGGGACCCGGAGACACTCCGGTTAAGGCGGGTACAAACGAGAACATAGGTACGTTGAGCAGCACACATGTTTTGGTCTGGGCGGGTAAACCGAATTGGCTTGACCAGGCTGATATCGACAACATACACGATAGCTTCGATGGGTGCGATGTGACGGTGCTTTCGGGAAACGGGACCGGTCAGAATGTTGACGGTGCGGCAAATCGTGCGAATCTGCAGACCGCTCTGAAAAATATAGGCAGCCAGATGAATTCGAATGAGCAGTTCATACTGTTTGTAACCGACCATGGGGATAAAGATGATATCGATGACGCCGGTTACGATGGTTCATTCACCACCAGTCTGAATGTTCCTGCCTATGCTCATATGCAGAACGACTCCTACAATCAGCCGGTATTGTCTCTGTTTAGCGACGATCCGATAGCCGCGGGGTGTTTTGAATCTATCGAGGTTAACGGTCATGCTCTGTCGCTGCCTCCGGAGTCTTTCGAGATGGATTATGACGATGACGGAACACCCGAGGAATACAAGTATATGCTGGATGTTGATGAAACATGGCTGTCTGAAACAGCAAATGAGATTGATGTTCAAATTGATGAAGAAACCTGTCCTTCTGTTGTGTTCACTAAAGTTAGCTTGGGAAGTGGGGCGATTTCACGCACGCCACAGGAAGGCGTTCCTGTTTTGTCTAATGTTGGTTTGATTGCCATGGCATTGTTTGTCTTAGTAGTTGGGGCCGTGGTGGTTATGAGACGAAGGGTTTCGGTTTCGTAAGCAGAGTTGTGTGTTGCGAAATAGCTATTGTAGGGATTGTTGGGGGAAGATGGGGATAGTGTGCAAAGGGATTGAAGAAGTGTTGGAGTAGTAGCGGCAATGGAACGTAAAGGAAGGAATAAGCATAGCAAGCCGCGAAAACGCGCGGGGATAAGGAGCGGCGGTAAGGAAGTGAGCCGCTCTGTCGCCGGACGAATTGAGACGTGGTTTAGTGAGCGCAAGAGTGTGTTAGTGTTTCTTGCGATATTCGGGATTCTTATGGTGGGATTTTATATCTTCATTGCATTTGTGCCTGTTTATAATCACGTTGTTTTGCCTGGGTATCATCGTTTTGTTGCGGGAGCATCGGCCAGGGTATTATCGCTTTTTGGGGAGAATGCCACCTTCAACGGCGCGAGCATTTCTTCACCGCGTTTTTCGGTGAGGATAATCCGGGGCTGTGATGCGGTTGAAGCGACGGCGTTATTTGTGTGTGCTGTTCTTGCTTTTCCGGCGAGTCTGATGCACAAAGTGGCAGGGGCGATTACGGGAGTGTTTGCTCTGGGTATTTTGAATCTTATGAGGGTTGTCGGGTTGTTTCTTATTGGTGTTCATTTACCTCGTATTTTTAATATTATGCATATTGAGGTTTTGCAGGGGCTTTTCATAATCTTTGCTGTTATGCTGTGGGTATTGTGGCTGCTATGGGTAGTGCGAAAACCGGCTGTCATACGGATAATGAGCGGACCCGAACCAGGCCCGTCCTGAAGGCACTTATTATTATGGGGGTTGTATACTGTGTCCTCATGGCCTGCTGGCCTGTGGTTGGGGGGTATTATTCGAGGTTTTACTGTGCGGGCGCGAATTTTCTATTCGGGTCGTTTGGCTCAAAAGGCAAGGTGAGGTTCATTGAGGCAAGAGAAGGGGATTGTGATGTTAAAATCCGGCTGTTCAATGTTGAACGCAGAGACGAGAGAGGAAGGGTGCAATTTGCAGAGGTGGCTCATAGCTGTCGGCATGATGGTTATATATATACTGCTTTTTTGATTGCTTTGATTCTTGCTACACCAATACCGGGGAGGCGAAAATTGTGGGCGCTGGTGTGGGGGTTGATATTACTTCACTGTTTCGTAGTTATAAAGCTGGCTGTAAGGCTCGTTGTTGCTTTCAGCAGAGAGCCGATTCGTTTTTTTGAGATAAGTCCGTTTTGGCGGTGGTGCTTATATACATTCCATCAGCAGTTCATAGTGAATATTACTTTTGGTTTTGTAGTGGCGACATTTGTGTGGATTCTGGTTTCATTCCGACGAGGCGATTGGTCGAGAATTACCTCATCATGGGGGCATGCTAAGGAGCTTGGACGACCGGCGAAGAGGGTAAAATAGGCCGGTTAGAACAGAAAATGATGCTTAAGGGAGGAGCAGGTATTTGCGGTAGAAGAAAAGCCCTTGTTTTTGGCAGGAAGAAGGGCATAATATTCCGAAAATTGCAGGTATGGTTGCCTGAGATACGGTGGAGCTAAAGAGACGAGAGTATTATACAGCAGGGTATGGAAAACCGCGAATACATTCCTAACCGCACGGCGGTTTTAGTCAGATTTAAAATCGGGGGGGATTTGCGTTTTTTATCGCACGCCGAGACGATGCGAGTATTTCAACGCGCGTGTGTTCGGGCGGGGGTGAAGCTGATCCACAGTCAGGGTTATAATCCGCATCCCCGAATGTCGCTGGTGCTGCCGCGAAGTGTGGGAGTCGAATCGGACGATGAAGTGTTATGCCTGTGGCTCGATAATAACCGGGATGGATTTGCTGCTGAATCGCTGAAGGCTAATCTCAGCAAAGAGCTGCCGGAAGAGATTGAGATTGTATCGGTGCAAAAGAGCGAGTCGAAAAAAGTTCCCCAGGCGAGTTGCGTGAAGTATGTGATGAAGGTTAGGGGCGAGCGTGTGGATGAAGATGTGAGCGAGCGGGTAGAGCAGCTACTCCGATGTAAAGAGATTTTAGTGGAAAGGCGAATCAGCACCGAGTCGAGAAGAAAAAGGATTGACGTGAGGCCGTATTTAAGGTCGATAAGCATTAATGGTGATGATATTATGGTCGAGGCCAAAGTAAGCCCTGCGGGTACGATAAGGGTGGATGAAATACTGAGTGTGCTGGGGCTGGGCGTTGAAGACTTGGCAGGGCCGGTGAGGCGAGCGAGCATAGAATGGAAGTGTTTTTGAATGGCTGGCGTCTGAAATTATAATACGAGACGCGTGAGACGAGACAAATGGTAAAGGAAATGCTTATCAATGTGGCCGAGAGCGAGGAATGCCGGATAGCGGTTGTGGATGGTGGCTCGCTCGAGGAGTTGTACGTGGAGCGTGCCAGCTTGAGCAGGTACGTGGGCAATATATACAAAGGCAAGGTGGTTAACGTTGAGTCGGCTATCCAGGCGGCGTTTGTGGATTTCGGAAAAGGCAAGAACGGCTTTCTTCACATCAGTGACCTTCATCCACGATATTTTGCGGGCAAAGACGTGATTGCCAAGGAGGAAATCGGCAAGCGCAGGTCGCTGAAGGAGCGCCGGCCGATTCAGTCGTGCCTTCACAAGGGCGACGAGGTGGTGGTGCAGGTTACAAAGGAGGGGATAAACACAAAAGGACCGACACTTAGCACGTATCTGGCTTTGCCCGGAAAGTATCTCGTTATGATGCCTTGGATGGAGAAGTCGGGAGTATCGCACAAGATTGAAGACGACGAAGAGCGGACAAGGTTGCGCAAGATTTTCGAGGAGAGCAGGCCGCCAAAGGGGGTCGGATTTATTATCCGCACGGCGGCTCAGTTAAGCGGCAAGCGGGATATTCAAAACGACCTGAGATACCTGAGACGTTTGTGGAAGGCGATTGAGAAAAGGACGGCTGGCGCCAAGTCGCCGGCGGAGCTGTATCAGGAATCGGACCTTGTTATAAGGACGATGCGGGACGTTTTCAACAGTGACATCAGCAGGATTGTGTGTGATTCGGAGGGTATGGTCCGGCGGATTCGTGATTTCCTGTCAATAGCGGCGCCGCGATTGAAAAAGAGAGTTTCATATTACGACGGCAAGGAGCCCCTGTTCCACAAGTACAACATTGAGCAGGAGATTGCAAAGGTTCATTCACGGTCGGTTTCGCTGAAGGCGGGCGGCTCGATTGTTATTGAGCAGACCGAGGCGCTTGTGGCCATCGACGTTAACAGCGGCAGGTTCCGCAAGCATCATGATGCGGAGCAGACGGCCTTCAAGACGAATCTCGAAGCGTCGAAAGAAATTGCAAGGCAGCTTCGGCTGCGCGACCTTGGCGGGCTTATAATTTGTGATTTCATTGATATGCGCAGTGCAAAGCATCGCAGGGAGGTTGAAAAGGCGTTCAGGTCGGCTACGAAAACAGACCGTGCGAGGTCAAAAATTCTGCACATTAGCAGTTTCGGGGTCGTGGAGATGACCAGGCAGAGAATGCGCCCTTCGCTGCAGTCGAGCACGTATCTGGCCTGTCCGAGCTGCGGGGGCAGCGGCTACGTCAAAAGCCACGAATCGTGCGCAATCGAGCTTATTCGATTACTGAATCTGGCTGCGTCAAAAGAACAAATCAAAAAAGTGGAGCTCTCGGCTTCGCCGGTTGTGGCGGATTATCTCCAGAACGATAAACGTGCCGCCGTTGTGCATATCGAGCAGACTAACGGCAAGCGCATCATAATTCATTCACGGGCCGATTACGCCGGCGAAAAATACGAAATCACCTGTTACAACGACCGCGGAAGCACGGTAAAGTTGTAAATTTGCCTGTCCTCCCTGCCCCAGCATGTTGTTGGCCGGGGGACTCAAGCTCCTTCATAAATCCAATCGGGGGCCTGTCCTCTGGGTGAGCTTTCTTGTGTAACAAACGGAGGGTCCGCCACAGGCGGGTTGCGGACTTGTCACGGCGTAGCCACTCGTCTCGGCGAAGGCGGGTCGCCCGGTGCTATTTTTAATCCCTTTTCAATCTTTTCTGCTACTTATTTCGTGGACGATTATTTTGTAAAAAAATCCTCATTGCTACCGATTAAATAGCGAAAGTTGGCTGTCTAATCGGCTTTTCTTTTTCAGGTTTCTGATTTCACTCATGCCTGTTGTTCTTGCTGCCGCACATGCCTCGCCCCAACTTATAAAATAATCATCAAAGTATTCTTTTGGATATTTACTTATAGATGCTACTTCTTCACGCGTAGGGATTCTTCCGAGTTCGGAAGCAATTCTTTTTATTTCAAGTTGGAGCACTTTCTTAGGAACGGCATACTTTTGTTTCCTCAATCGTGGAACATAATTATTCTTTGCTGTTGGCACGCAATTTCTTTTTCTGAATGGGTCCAGCCCTTTGTGGATTTCTTCATGACGTTGTTTGGCAATATTGTGGTACTTTTCAGATAACTCAATTCCTATGAAAGACCGGTCAAGTTCTTCTGCCGCTAAAGTAGTTGTTCCAACACCATTAAAGGGGTCGAGGACACATTCCTTTGGATAAGTAAATAACGCTATAAGTCGTCGCATAAGAGCCGGAGGTAATTGACAGGGATGGTCTGCACGACGGCTATTATGTTTTAATCTATGGATATCCCACCACAAATCAGTTATTGGCACTTTATCACAAACTCCGGCAAGAAAACGCTCACGAATACAGCTTGCGCGGATACAATAAGATTCCTGAATCGATTCTAATTCTCGTTTATCTGTGGAGTCTATATTTTGGCGCTTGCCCGGCAAATCTCGCGGGTTTCCTTTTGAAAAACAAATGATAGAATAATTTGCCGGCATTATCATACGAACAGGCAAACTCAGACCTTCCCAAACAATCCAATTCTGAAAAACAAGTAAAGTGTTAAGATAGCTGAAATGCCTGATAGCCCATTGAGGAATATTAAGTACAGCAAGTGTTCGCCCGGTCTTTAAAACTCTTGCAAGTTCATTAAGCCATTTATCACACCATAAAAAGTATTCTCTTATTTCAAGTGCATCATCCCAACGGTCATATTTTTTTTTAAGGTTATATGGGGGGTCTGCAAAGCAAAAATCTATGCTTTCTGATGGCACTTTTTTTATAACTTCAAGACAATCACCCAAGAGTAAGCTATGTCTTTTAGTTAGTTCTGGCGTCTCGTGTCTTTTCATAACCAGGTTACTTGAAGGATTGCAAGAAACACGGCTTGCAACGGCAGCTTTTCTTAAATCAATCGAATAAAGCGTCTTAAAGGGGTCAAGACCGAATAAGTCGCTGAGGCGGGTAATTACATCACTCGGGTACTCAGCAGGATTACAGGTAACATCACGCCAAACATCTGAAATCAACGTGCCATATTCGTGATAAGTGTGTTTCTTGCCGCCATAATCTTTTGATGTCCGGTCACAATAAGGGCAGTAAGTGTAAGCAATCCTTGTTTTTGTGTGCCGTAAACTCCCTTTATCTTTTGATAATATTAATAAAGCAGCATGTTGATTAGTGAGTGCTCTTTTTTCTCCGATAACACCGGAAAGTTTGATAGTTACCCATAAATGGTAATGCAAAGAGTTCTCCATTACAGGCCATAGAGAAGCAGCGGTTGCCGGAGTTGTCATAATACAGAACAAGCTTTTCTCGTGGCAGTTGTTTGCAAAATTCAGTATTGATTCGGCCCATTTAGTTGATTCTTTTAAAAATGGTTTTGAAGGATCGTAAGGTAAAATGAATAACCACACCAACGGTTCCGGGGCAATCTTGCCGTTAATAATTTCAAGCAAGCGGCCTTCTATTTTTTTTACCCTAAGACGGCAGCTATTTTCACTTATATGGGCCATTTGATTTGCTCATTAAGATTTACGATCCAACTGCTTAAGAAAATCTGCGAGTCGAGAGATTTCTGAATCTCTAAAAGTTACTGTACAATCGCTAAACTGACATATTGTTGATAACGCTGATTGCCGCTCGAAATTACCCGCACCATCTATCACGTATGCAATATAATGATCGCTCTTATGAAGAAGAACTTGTCGAGCTTGGGCCTGTCCTGCTTTTCTTTCAATAGTACTATTGGTAGTGAATTGAAAACTGACTTCAATTGCACATTGTCGTCCTTTAGGTGATTCAGCGACCATATCGAAAGGCATATTAGTTCTTCCGCCTGTTTGACTTATGCCGCTTATCGTTTTCTTTGAAAAATCCCATTGCGGCAGCATGCTTTGAAGCCGCTCTTTGACATAATCTTGAGCAAGATACCCCATCTTATTCGCAGTTGCTCCGCCTGTGATTCTGCTAACCCAGATATATCTCTGTCGGACAAACTTATCAAGTTCTGCCTTATTTCCCAAAAGATTTCCAATAATACACTTCTCGTTAATAATTTGTGGTAATCTGTCATTAATCGATGCCGCTCCATGCATTAGAAGCATTATAACATCTTCCATTGTGTTATTCAGCTTGACTTTCAGTCCGAATCCTTTTCCGTCTACTGAGAGATTCTTATTATTCCACGCGGCATTAACATCAAATGTCTTGAAGGTGTATTCGTAATTATTGGCTCGCCAGACATATTTCATTATAGCTTTCTTAAATATCGACGGCAGTTCGGTTTTGAACCGTTGGAGTTGTTCTCCACTGATATCCGACAAAATCATAAGATGTTTCAAAAACAAATTTGCCGGAATACCGCTTGTCTGCGGTAAAATAGCTTTCCATCCATCAGGAGCATTGTCAGCAATATGAAGCAAGCTAATGAACTTGTCTTGTGTTTCAATCAATCGAGGAATGATACTGGCATCCTTTTCCTTTTCAGCCAGTTCTCGCGGCCAGAAGATAACCCCTTGCGCCTTCAAATCATCGTATGACCGTATCTTAGCCATAATATCTCCTTACATTATGGTAATTGTTAACTTATACAATACTCTAATCCCTTTCTTTTGTCAATATTCGCACTTTAGGTCCAGTGTAGCTTTCCTGTCCTCCGTAGCTTTAGCGTAGGAGGAAGCGAAGACGGAAGCTCAGTAAAAATGGGTGTTAATCTTCATTTTATGAATGTTGGCCGACTGTATGAAATACAAAGGCAGTTTATCTGCCCGGTTATCGAGACGAATGCCTTGCACATCCCGGCGCGCCGGAGGAGCACAAGCCGCGTTGAGGACGCAAGACTGGCCGAAATAATCGGTGTAAATCTGTGTTACCTGTCCTGAGCTTGTCGAAGGAATCTGTGGTTAATCCCGGCGCGCCGGGACTCTGTGCTCTCTGTGTCCTTGTATGTTGACATCAGTCATGGTTAAAGGTTCCATAGTAGATGCGTTTAGCGGTAAGGCGAGCGTAGCGAGCCGAGCCGCTAAACGCC
>Ga0315549_1001665_pt1 | contig 22561 bp, 21 predicted proteins | sample SalMarSW160200MG_FD_203101 | JGI IMG/M metagenome (GOLD analysis project Ga0315549, IMG submission 203101) | Salt marsh sediment microbial communities from the Plum Island Ecosystem LTER, Massachusetts, United States - Salt Marsh Sediment SW1601-200 ... | reverse complement strand
TTTTTTATACTTCTGCTGGTAAGCTTTAAGAGGGCGGAGAGATCATCTTTATTGCAGGCATTTAAAAACTCATCGCAGTCAATACAGTGTATGAGGCTGTTGCCGGCCAGGTTTTTAGTTGTTCCTGCAGCGGTCAGGAAGCCGGGATTTTGATAAGCAGCACATTCCGTATTATTGCACTGGGTGTTTTCCCAGCAGACACTTTGTTTTTTCATAGCTTTGACGTAATTAAAACTGAATTGCGATACGCTTTTTATATTCGCCCTGTTGTTTTACATATACAATCGTTTTTTGCAGACGATCGCACCAGGACCTGATATCCTTTTCAAAGGTTGGGGAATCACCGACAATTTCTAAAAGATCTCCCGCAGATATGTCAGGGGCAATAACCGCCAGTTTTAACATGGGTTCGGGACTGATCATACCTATGGTATCAAGATGCATAATCCCCATTAATTACACGCTCCTCTATATTATTTTCTGCATCGGTAAAAATATTCAGGAAAACCTCCACCACCGCCGGATCAAACTGAGTGCTTGCACCCTTTTTTATCTCTGTGATGGCCCTGCTGTGGGATAAGGCTTCGCGGTAAGGACGGTCTGTAGTCATGGCGTCATAGGCATCGGCTACTGCGATTATCCTGGCTGTAATATCGATGTTCACACCGGCCAAACCGTCCGGATACCCCGTACCATCGAAACGTTCGTGGTGGTGGCGTACTCCGGGGAGTATATCATCAAGCTGGTCAATACTCTTCAAAATATCTTCTCCCAACACAGTATGGGTTTTGATATTCTTAATCTCCTCCTGATCCAATTCCGCTTGTTTGAGCAGGATTTTATCCCTTACACCGATTTTACCGATATCATGAAGGATGGCAGCTAAACGCAGACGCGTCATTTCGTCTTCGCTTAAGTTTAATCCCTTACCGATTGCCAGGGCATAATCCATGACACGTTTGGTATGGCCGCCGGTATACGGATCACGCTTTTCAATGGTTTCCGCCAATACATTGGCGGTTGCCAGAAAGGTGTTATGAAGCTGGCTGTAAAGCCGTGCGTTTTCGATCACCATAGCCCCTTGAGACGCTAAAGTAGTAAAGAATTTGAGATCCTCTGCCGTATAGTGCACTTTATTTTCGTGACTGATATTCATAACCCCGATGATTTTGTCTCGGGTTTTTAAAGGAGCACACATAAAGGAGAAGCGATGTCCGTTATGAACAACATCATTTACAACCTGAGGTTTACCTTCCTTAAGCACATCTTGAATGATTTGGTTTATATCCAGATTTTGATCTGAGATTTCCGGTCTTAATCCGTAACTGGCAACAACATTTAATTCATGTGACTCATCATCCAAGAGCATAAGTGAGGCATGAGTTGTTTTTATAAAATTTATTGCTTCACCGATAATAAAGTGAGCTGTTTCTTTTACATCAACAGCAGCATTAATATTTTCCGCAATTTTATAAAGCAGGTTAATTTCCTTATATTTCTCTAATAGATCATGGGCCAAATATTTTTTTTCAATTTCCGAGCGGAGTAAATAGCTTAAGAAAGTTGCCACGGCTTTCGCATACTTTTTGCTGTAAACCAGACCCACTATTTTATCGTCCTCTTTAATGGGAGATGCAGATGCATAAGTATCTTTCAGATCCTCTCCCCAAATGAAACGGCCGTCTTCATCATAAACACCGATGGATATATCTAAATCCGAAATAATTTTTTCTATGGCTTCCACGCCATGTCGAGGAGAGAATATTTTTGTTAAAGGCGTTCCTTTCATAAGCTTGCGCCGATTGTAGAGGCAAAAATTATTTTGGTCAAGCAGTGGTCGGATATGTTGCTATTTAAAAACTTTTAGATTTTGCCTAATACAATTGTTGAATTATGCCCGCCAAATCCAAAGGAATTTGACAGAGCATACTTAACCTCTTTTTCTATCGGTTCTGTATTAATACATGTAAGTTTTATCTCCGGGTCCTGGTTAAATAGATTGATATTGGGTGGAATTATATTCTCTTTTACGGACATTGCACAAATTATGGCTTCAAGCCCTGCCGTAGCACCCAATAAATGACCGTGCATGGATTTTGTAGAACCTACATATACATTTTTTTCGTTCGGTATTAATCTTTTTATGGCTTTGGCTTCGGCAGCATCCCCAACAGGGGTAGCCGTTCCGTGAGCGTTTATATAATTTACATCATCCGCGTTTATAGCGGCCTGCTGTAATGCCATCTGCATGGAGTAAAATGCGCCCTTGCCGTCCGGTTCCGGTATTACCAGATCATAAGCATCGCCGGACATACCGATTGCTAAGAGCTCACATATTATAGGAGCTCCGCGTTTTTGAGCATGCTCGTAATCTTCTATAATAAGCACACCGGCTCCTTCGCTCATAATAAAACCGTCGCGGTCAACGTCAAAGGGGCGTGATGCAGTCTGGGGAGATTCGTTATATTTGGTTGATAGCGCGCGCATATTGCAAAAACCTGCTACGGAAATTTCAATAATAGCAGCTTCGGCGCCGCCTGCTATCATAACATCGGCCATGCCGGAGCGGATAATCATAAAGGCGGTAGCCAAAGAATGGTTTGCTGTGGCACAGGCAGTCTGCATGCTTAGATTCGGTCCTTTTATTCCGTGAACAATACTTAAGAATCCGGAAGCTATATTGCCGATTGTGGCAGGAATATAAAAGGGGCTCACCCTGCGGTGCCCTTTATGAAGCAGATTTGCGGTATTCTCTTCCTGTGAGAAAATACCACCGATACCGCTTCCGATCGATATACCGATTCGCTGCGGATCTTGTGAGGGATCTATCCTTGAGCTCGCCAGGGCTTCACTTACGGCTGCTGCGGCATAGTGCACAAAGGGATCCATACGCCTGGCTATTTTTAAATGCTCTTCAGAAAAGTGATTTTTATAATCAAACTCTTTAACTTCTCCCGCAATCTGGCAGGTGAAAGTTGAAGCGTCGAATTTGGTAATTTTAGCAATACCGCTTTGGCCATTTATAATTTTCGACCAGGTATCTTTCACATTATGTGCTAATGGGTTTACAGTGCCCATACCTGTAATAACCACTCTTTTTTGTTCCATAACAATTATCCTTTAAGTGCTGTGTACTATAATATAAAATGGCAAAGGCATCAAGACTGTACTATTCAATTTATGCCTTTTAAGGCATGCGTACATAGTAGAAGGAACTTGTATCTCATTTGGAATAGTGTATAATAAGAACAGTATAAGCTGTATGAGCATTATAGCATAATATTGAAGCAAGATTAATTATCCTTAAACTTATATGAATAAAGAACTGATTATTGTACTGAGCATCACCATTATAATTATTGCCGTGAGTTTAAGCCTGCTTTTTTTCGTCGGGTCATCCTCCATAAGCATCAAGCAGGATGATGCAGTCGGTCTTAAAGGAACATCAACGGAAACTGATAGAAGGTTAATTCAGGGTGTGGTAAACGGAGCTCATGCCAATCTATCACGTAGTATAGAAGGAAAAGACGACCTGTCATATCTTGTAGAAAAAGAAAAATCCTTATTAAAGTCAGTCGTGGATATTGCGTATGCGGAGCTCAATTACCTGTGGGAACAATATAATAAGGGGCTCTATACTTTGGAGCAGGTCAAAAAACAGGGCCGTGAAAGTCTCGACCAAACCAGATATGGGGAAAAGGGCTATTTCTGGATTATAGATACGGATCTTACTATGGTAATCCATCCTTTTTATCCCCCGGCTAAAGCACAGTCTTGGTATCAGAAGGGTGGTATTGCAGATTTTAGCGATCGTAAAGGCAAAAAACTGTATCAGGAGATCGTAAAACTCTGTAAAGAGCAGGGGGAATGTTATGTTGAATATTTCTGGTACAGAGAAGAAGAAAAATCAGTAACCCTGCCCAAGATAGCCTATGCTAAACTCTTTCCCGACTTGAATTGGATTATTATTACCGCTTCATTTTTGGAAGCTGATGAAAAGCTTTTACAACAAGAGGCGCTCCGCTTATCCGATGCTGTTCTGATGCAACAGGTTCAAATAAAACCCAATTATCTGCTTTTTATCATATGTTTGGCTTTAGCTATTGGAAGCGTAGCGGCTCTTGCGCTTTATTCCAAAAGATATCTGAAAACGTCGATTGCTTCTTTACAAACTGTTGTGGAACGGGCTGCCGACAGAGATTATAAGACCGAGCTCGAAAGGGCATCTACCGGACAAGAAAAGACAATACCTGCTCCCTATCAAGATTTGTTGCAGCGTTATAACATGGCGATAACCGGACTGAAGAAGTTGACTTCTCAAAGTCAAAAGAGCGGCAGTTCCGTCTCCACTCTTACCCAGGATACCAAGACTTATGTACAGCGCATTTCCACGCTTATGCAGACTCTACAAAAAGAGGTTGCTTCTTTTTATGATCAGATGAACACTTGTGCTTCATCTTTGAAGACAGTCATCACTTCGGTGGAGCAGCTTTCCCTACCCTTTGAGAATCAGGTGTCAAGCATTGCACAGTCACAAATATCGATTGAGAGGATAGCGGAGGCCGTTACCAATATTGACCGGATCGTGGATGTAAAGAAAGGACTTTCGGATAAACTATCCAAGACAACAACATCCAGCGGAGATCAGTTTGAAGTATTTTCAGAAGCAATTGAAAAAATTTCCCAATCTACAAATATGATGCTGGAGATGATTGAGATAATCAATGGTATTAATAAGCAGACCAATCTTTTAGCTATCAATGCGGCTATTGAAGCGGCGCATGCAGGCGAAGCGGGCAAGGGATTTGCCGTGGTAGCGGATGAAATTAAAAAGCTGGCCGATGAGACGGCTAATAATGCCAGTTTGATTACTAAAACCCTGCACCGGGAAATAGAAAATATCCATAGGGCACATGAGCTCACTTATAATATCAATGAGGATTTTGACCAGTTAAGCTCAGGGATTACGGATATTGCCGGTGCTATGGGTGATATAAAGCATGCTACTCATGAATTGACCAGCGGAAGCGGGGAGATTGTAAGCACGGTTTCGATTTTATCCGGACTCACTAAACAGAATTATCAGTCTTTTGCAGAGATAACCGGTAAAATAAAAGAAATTACCACCGCAAATATTTTGCTCTCAAGCGTAAAGGAGCACACAATGCGCACACTGAATAATCTGACTCAGTCGATCGAGGCCGTATTACATACAACTACAGAACTGGCAGAAGTAAACCATAAGTTACAGGAAGAGATTGGAGGATTCGATGGTGTCATTACCACTGATGAACTCAAATGAATCGGATTATTTAACAAAGCAGATAATTGCTTATATAGGTAATAAGCGCACTCTTCTCAAACTTATCCAAAGCGCGTTACAACAGTGCCTGGGCCATGATGTTAAAGGCAGGTACTTTTTAGATCTCTTTGCCGGAAGCGGAATTGTCTCCCGACTGGCCAAGGCTTTGGGATTTCGTGTATTTTGCAATGATTGGGAATATTTTTCTTATGTTATCAACAGCGCCTTTGTTGTCATTAATAAAAGCAAGGCAGCAACCTTTTATAAAGATTACGGAGGAATCCAAGGCATTATCCGCTATCTTAATCAGCTTCCCGAACCTGAAACTCAAAACCTTTATATCGCGCGTTACTACTGTCCGCCGCATGACGACATTCGCAATGTTGACTACCAAACCGAACGGCTCTTTTATACGCGCTCCAACGGGCTGATCATCGATAAGATCCGCAACGAGATCGAACGCCTTTATCCGCAGAAGAAAATTGTTTCGGACCAGCAGGCGCTTAAAGAAAAATATCTGCTGTTAGCGCTTCTGCTTTATGAAAGCGCCACTCATACCAACACGTCCGGTGTGTTTAAAGCGTATCATAAGGGTTTCGGCGGGCATAACGGCGACGCGCTAACACGCATCTTGGCGCGCATAGAGTTGAAACCGCCGGTTTTAATAGACTCAGCCTTATCTCATAAGGTATTTATGCAGGACGCGAATAAGCTTGTGTGTTCGGATGACGCGCGGAACACGCGTTTTGATGTTGTGTATCTTGATCCCCCGTACAACCAGCATCAGTACGGCAGCAACTACCATCTGCTTAATACCATTGCCAAATGGGACAAGCTGCCTGTAAACATGACACAGCTAAAAAACGGAAAGCTGGTGGACAAGGCCGGTATCAGGAAGGATTGGATAACAACCCGCTCTTCCTACTGTTACAAAGAGACTGCGGTCCGGGCCTTCGGGGATCTGCTCTCGAACGTGCGCGCACGATTTATACTCTTAAGCTACAGTACGGAGGGCATTATCCCTTTTGCCGAGTTGTATGATCTATGTGCAAAGTCGGGTTGTGTGGATCTGGTGACAAACGAGTATACCAAGTACCGCGGCGGCAGACAGAGTTTGCAGCGGCTCAACAATAATATTGAGCTTGTGTTAATTATTGATACCGGAAGGAAACATAATCAGCGTGATTCAAAAAAAGTGGATGAAGTATTATTACGTAAAAGATTCAGCCTGCAGTTGAAAAAGCGTTACCGCAGGGAACTGCTGCAGCGGGAGTTCGTGCTGGAAGAGTCGGCGGAGTATCTTGTATTTGAAAGTAATGGCAACAGATATACAATTCCCACCAAGGCTTTTTTTGAATTGGAGAATGACGACTCGTTAACAGGCATTTCCTTTGCGGATATGCGGCTGTTAATACATAAGTTGCAGATGTGCCAATGCAGGGACAAGCAGGAAGAGTTGGAGCAGCTTATGGAAATTATCGATAACGGAAAAAAGAATAAAGAATATTTTATTAAACAGATTCCCCCTTCCTTGCGAAAAATAGCTCACAAAAAGTATACATCCATTTTCACAGAATGGTTGGGGCGGATAAGGCGGCTGGAGAATACCCACAAGCCGTTGTTTGCCGTAATAAAAAACAGTATTGATGAGATAGAGTGTCTGGCACACAAACGGTTTGAGGGGTGAGGGGAATTGGTGATGTGAAGTGGCGTTTGGGGGAGTTTTTGGGTTTCTTTTTCTAAATTCGACCTTTATGTCCGACTTAAAGCCTCTCTTCCCAATCTACAAAGTTCAACTTCCTTCTCCATACCCCCCGCCATCACTTGCTTATACCGCTGCTTCGACTTCCTGGCTTGCAGCGGCAGTTTATCCTCACGGCATCGTTCTTTAACATCATATTGTCCAAAGGACTTTTTACAGCAATACCAGGTTTTTTCATTACATGAGTATAAATCATAGTTGTTTTAACATCCTTATGGCCTAATAATTCCTGGACAATTCTGATGTCATACCCCGCTTCCAATAAATGAGTAGCGAAGCAATGGCGAAAGGTATGACAACCCACATGTTTTACTATTCTTGCCAGCTTTACCGCTATATACAGCGATTTTTCCTTGTTACTTCAAAAAAGAGTGTTAAAAAATGCAAGATTTATGATAATATACAAGCAAATATGCAGATATTGAGGTAATAAACATGCATAATCGTAGTATAGTAAGCTGTTTGGAGGTGATATCCAACAAAATTGCAGGCTATGTACACCGATATCTGACATATCTGCGGTATACTCACTAGTTGGGCAGTTTCGAGAGCGATACATTATGAAAGAGACAACTTCTAAATTGCTTGCTTATTCAAAAGAATTCTTTTTGAGTGGAAAAAATGAGCTAAATCAAGATACAAATATGGCATATATGCAGGCTGTACTAAAATTCCACGATGCGGTTGAGTTTTGTGTGCGGGCGATTATTGAAGAGTACAAAGTAAATCACGATAGAAACTCGGATTTGTTTACTCTCATGAAATGTGTCAACAAATCTATACCCGACAAAAGTTTGCCGCTTGCCTCTCAAATGGACTTTCTGAATACAGCAAGAGCAAAGATCAAACATCATGCCTCTGTACCATCAATTGAAGATACACAGAGATGCCACATAAATACAAAAGAGTTTTTGGAGCAGGTTATTGAAGATTATCTGGATACAGATTTTCTTTCGGTTAGCAGGCTATTGCTCATAAAGAATTCTACTACCCGCCAACATCTTGAAGAAGCAGATAAGAAACGTAAGGAAAGTGATTATCTGGAGGCATTGATTGAAGTTAAAAAGGCGTTTTATTCTGCACGTCCATCAGATCAAGTGTTTGTTTCCAAGGATGCTTTCTTCAGCAGTTTCTTTCTCACATCTGGATTTCGTGACATAGAAGATCTGAAGGAACCTATTGAGAAAATAATTGACAAAATCATTGAGCTAGAAAATAATGTCGCACTTGTGATGATGGGAGTAGATGTACTCAAACTACGAAGATTTGAGGAGATAACCCCTCATTTCACCTTTTACGCAAATGGTGGATGCTCTATTCTCTGGAAAAATTCTATTATTCCAACTGGGGAGATGGTAGAAGAAGCAGTTAATTTTGTGACCGATATGACCTTACAATGGGAACGCATGGGAGTGGTTGCGAATCGTCCAGACAGAAATCATCAGCCTTATGAACCGTGGGATGAGGTTCGTCGTGAAGATTGGGATTATTACCAACACTAACTTTCGAATGAATATTTATCAGAGTACGGTGGGAGAGTGTAGTTTTATCAATCTGACTTTGATAATGTACTGCCCAACAAATCAATGCACGCGAATTGCTAACGCCCGTTTTTACAACGGTTATGCGCTGGCATAGAAACGGGTAATTGTAGCAAACCTTGCTGGCCCGCAATCGCGTGATTTCAACCGTTGGGCGTCTGTAATAGATGTTGGAGGTAAGAATGAATTGTCCGTATTGTGGAATTAGGTTTAACCTAGATGGCGTGAATGCAGATCATTCCTTTCCGCATTTTGGGAGAATCCCTTTACCTGGAGGTGGATCATCGCGTGAGGTTGGAGACAAGGAGTATTCAATAACATCTCATAAGTGTCCTGATTGTAGAGGGCAAATTATGTGGCTGAACGAACTTGGAAGAATAGGAGCAGGAGAGAAAGACGTTGTTTCCACTACCCTTTTGTTTCCCAAGCATCCGATTAAGCAACTTCCAGAAGAAGTGCCCGAAAACTTTGCTGATGAGTTTCGTGAGGCACACGATACTTTGTCCATATCACCAAAGGCGAGTGCGGCGCTTAGTCGTAGATGTCTTCAAAGCGTCATCCGAGAAAAAGAAGGCATTCAAGAGAAGACCCTGTTTGCGGAGGTTGACAAGCTTCTCAAATCCAATAAGCTCCCAAAGACGCTTGCTGATGATTTGGACGCAATTCGAGTTGTAGGCAATTTCGCTGCCCACCCAATAAAAGACATAAATACAGGCGAGATTGTGGAAGTAGAGCCGGGCGAGGCTGAATGGACGCTAAATGTGTTGGAAGACCTATTGCTATTCTACTATGTTCAGGAGCCTAAGAGTGCCGCAAGGCGTGATGCTCTAAACAAAAAGTTGAAAGACTCTGGGAAAGACCCTATGTTGAAGCCTTAAGAGTAAAAGAACTTCACTTTGCAACAACAGACGCCCAACAAACGCATGCAGCGGAGGCCGCAAAGCGAGTTTCACATTGTAGTTTGAGTGTAACGTTGCGGCCCCGCTGAAGCGCAGGCCGTTATGTGGTTTGCAGAATTTTCGGTGAGATATAGACTTCACAAGTAGTGAAGCAAGCCGCAAAAGTGTAATGTGCCTAAAATGAACAAAAAAGAGATCTACACATGGGAGAGGGATATTAAACCCCATTTCTCTCACTATATCCCTTCGATGTTGAGGATACTTGAGCCATCCGAATCTCAGATTAGGGCAATTGAAAAAAAATACAACGAACGTTTTGAGCTCGTAAAAAAAACGATAAAGAAGAATGGTATTTTCGAAGCTGAAGCCAATGTATTTGACCTTTTCTGGAATGCCAAGGATGGCGATCAAACCTGCAACGGCTTTCTCAGGTTTATTGAGACAACATGCTCCTCGCTGCTTGCGATCTTAAGGCCTGCTGACATGCCAAAGCTAAGGAACACTTGCTTTCAAGCGATTGTCAACTTCGATGATTCCTCCTCTAGGTATCTGTGTTATGTAGGGGAGCTTGCTTCTCTTGAGAGGATCCTCTCAGACGACAGAAATACTTTAGAGGGAATTGAATACAAGCTGCCAAACGGTAAAAGCTTTGACTTCGCCATTGGCATTGGATCTTCACTACACCTGATTGAGGTTAGTAACCTGTTTCTCAATGAGAAACGGCTCGGTTCTGAAGAGGAATTTGCCAATTTCCTTGAGCAGCGCTATATCACTAAATTAATGAGCAAAATAGATGAAATACCTCCGAACTCTGTTAATTTTGCGCTTGCACCAATCTTATGGGTCAAGGAGAGAACTCTACACCAGTACATATCGTACTTCCGGTCGTTTTCTCCTCATAAGCATGTGGTCTTGCCTCCGATGTTAATTACATCGTTGCGGCACATTGTTACCGGTGAAGTAACCTTCATCTATGTAGATGTTAAGCAGTACCTAGAAAGAATGGCGACAAAAAAGAAAACCACATAACAAACGGTTGCAGCAGACTTGGCGCGTTCGTCTGTACTCGTTTGGTGGCAAAGTGAATGCCGAGGGATGGTGGTAATCCCTTAGTGTTTTTTAGGCAGCGCTGCCAAGCAGCTGAACCGGACGTTAGAGCTATAGGAAATACAAAGATGGATAGAATAATGGATATGTTTGATAACAATAAGATATTTACTCATCATGTTATAGATAACAAGATTAACATAATTGAATATGTAAAAAGCGTATTGGACTTATATTGCGAAGAATTAAGAAGTATAAAAGCTGATTATACAGATGAAATAGGAATCAACGATGCTCTTCTCATTATTGATGAATTAATAAACTGCATAATTAATTCTATTACAATATACTTCGATGGAAAACCATCAGGTGCATTTCAAACTTTTTCAAAAACTATGAATAAAATATGGCCGCAAATAAAAATATTCCATAAAACTGAAATGAAAATGTTTAAACTCTATAGATGTAGGGTTTGGCCTTATAATAAAAATCCTTTACAAGAAGATATATTTCACATTCCTTTTGAAAAAAGACATTTAGTTGAAAATCAACGCTATAGTATAAATGGATATCCATGTTTATATTTAAGTACATCACTATTATGTTGCATTCATGAAATTAATCGTCAAGAAAATACTTCTTTTATCGCTAGCCGATATTTATTGATGAATAAGTGGCCGAAATCTTTAGATCTAACAATTGATTATATAAAGATAAAGAACAGTACGCTTCATGATCAAAATTTAGCTGATTTTTTTATTAGCATGATTCGGCAAGGTTTTATAGCAAAACTAATAATGTTCCCATTAATATTTGCTGTTTCAATAAAAAATATAGAAAATAATAAATTCAATTCAGAATATATTATTCCACATCTACTGCTTGAATGGATACGACAGAATCAAGAAATTGACTGTATTAAATACAATAGTTATGATAATGTAGGAAATGTGAAAAATACTGATTTACTTACAAATTTTGTTTTTCCATTAATGGATTCAGAAGCAAGAGGATATTGTCAAAGTGTTCTAGACATTTTTAGTATCTCTTTCCCAAAAATGATGAAAATGAAGTACATACCTAATAATATTGATAATTATTTAAATGATTATTATAAAAGCGATATTGGATTAATAGAAAATGAATTATAACAACTGCTTCAACCTGATTCCGTGGACAGGCCGCGGCGCAGGTTAAGCAAATGTTATACCGAAAAGAATGAGATAGATCTATGAAATGGGAAGACCTATACAGACTAATCAAGCGCCAGAACAAGCAGGAAGTTCTAAAGTATCTGGAGAATGGGGGAGATCCCAACTTGCAGAACAAGAACGGATCAACTCTGATTGAAGCAGCATGTATGTATGGACAGAAGGAAATCATCGCAATTCTGGTGGATCAAGGTGGCGATATCAACCTGAAAGACAATCATGGCGTCACGGCCTTAGCCATTGCGGCAGGAAGGGGCTACTACCAATCGGTCGCGCTACTACTTGAACTAGGTGCAGAAATCAATGTGCAACCAAATGGTTGGAGTCTGATGGAATATGTGGAAAATTGTGATTGCCCGTCGAGGCAAGTAAGGGACCTGCTATTATCTCAAGGAGCGGTATAACAAAGTATTCAAGCCGACCGGATCACGCGTTGGTTCAATTTTGAAAAGTGCATAGGTTCAGCACAGTCATGGGCCGGCGGCTTAATACTCGCCGTTAGCGATCTGAACCATACAAACTGATCCTGTAGAGTACAAACCTTTTTATTGGAGCAAAGGAAATAATGAGTAACGATCTAAATAGAAGTGGTGTCTTTAGTCTAAATGAACTGATAACAACTGACTTAAATTCTGCAAAGGATTTTTACGGTGAACTACTTGGCTGGACCTTCACTGAAACAAAAACTATATACGGCAATCCTTACCTAGTAATCCATAAAGAAGGAACCTTGATTGGAGGCATGATGCTTAAGGAAGGAAACGTTCCTGATGACGTTTTACCCTGTTGGGACCCATATATCACTGTTGAGGATGTTGAAGCATCAGCTAAGAAAGTTGAGGAATTAGGAGGGGAAGTCATTCTTCCACCTACAGATTTACCTAACTTCGGGCGTTTTTGCGTAATAAACGATCCGCAAGGCATAAGCTTCAATCTTATAACATATGAGAAATAATTGTAAAAATACGCTAACCAAACGTTCCACCGGACTCGCTGAAGCTCGCCGGTGACCTCCACATTAAGTGTCATCATAGACTTTTGCTTCAAGAATTTTCTTTCTTATCACCAAATTGGTCGTTTATGTTACCCCAATGACGTTCCCGCAAAGCATCCCAGTGATAATCCTTGGCCCAGCCGTGAATTTGTTTACCTGTCCTTTCTACATCATGAACTCCGAATAAGGTGGCAAGTTTTTTCGGCTCAACACGGGTGGGAGAAGCGACATAAATTGTGCGTAAAAGGGACGGCTCAGGCAGTTCGGATTCCTTATTAAACTTAAAGCCAAAAACAGCGCAGTCCGCGCTTCCGTAGAATGAGCTTCTCCCCATAATCTTAATACTTTAAAGTATCTCATCGGTATAGCTGAATGTGTGATCACCACCTCCGTGATAGTTTCCTCCAAGCATATTGCTAGTAGAGCCATCTGAAAATATAAACCACTAAGCGTTTAATATGTCGCCAGTCCGAGCTTTGACCTGCACAATCGGCCCTCGATTGTGCAGGTCAAACACGCCGCCGTGAGGTGGTTCTGAGCTACCACCGCTCTTGTCTCCCATTCGTTGCGTCTGTGTTAGACCATCAGGCCCACCACTTTGTGGGTAAGTCACCTGGCAAGCATCAATGCGATCCCAGGCCCAAACCTCAATCTTCGAGATGGGTTGTATAGGTGGTGTAGGTAGATTAATTGGACCACTGTTATCTGCTGTTCCTACCGCATCAGAATAAATCTCGCGATTGAGATAAACTTCAACAGGGTCGGGGTACTCTACTGGATTGAAGTACTGCCACATATTCTTAAAGTCCAGCACCGTGAGTGTCATCTCTCGTGTGTACTTGTTAATAGTGTTAAACGGTTCTGTATGGTGCTCGTTGTTAGGAGCTTTTTTCTTCGTGTCTTCCAGGCCGTTGCTATAGGTCATCTCGACATAATCTACGTAAGACTGGATAGTGGATATGATCTGTTGGCGATTGTGCTGCTGTATTTCCTCCGTCCAACCCCAACTATCACCATATAAAATGCCATCTCGTAGAAGACTTAGGTGCATGTTTGCAAACTGTGCAAAAAGCGGCAGTAAGAGCACCTGGTAACCATTTGACTGGAAGTGTGGCCGTTGCTGGAGAAAATCGCCCAATACAACGTTATATTTCTCTGAAATGTACGTCGGAACCTGTGATTTCTTGACAGCCCACAGATATTCATTCATGTTGTTGTTCAAACCTTCTAAGTCTTCTTGAACCTGTTGGTAAACTAAGTTGCTAATTTTTTCATCTATTAGTTCCTCTACCTTCTCTTTTATTTCTGACCAGACATCCTTATGTGATGAAGGCCAAAAGATATTAACGAGCGCGCTGAGAACAAAACCAACTCCTGGCACTTGGCCAAAGCCTGTAGATACAACTACCCTCGCTGCGTTATTGTAATCAACATTATAGTCTAATTCGACGAGGATGATGTGTTCAACATCATCCATTGATGCTTGAACTTCTGGCTTGGATTGATTTTCAGACATCGTAATTTCGCTCCTTATTAATGGACTTGGGTTGCTTAATTAGGTTAGGTTACATGCCACCTAACTAGTGATTAACCCGCAAATAAGTAAGATAATAGGCTAAAAAGCCGCTTTTAATCTGTATATCAACCCAATTTACTTAATATACAAGAATTATTTCTTTTATATTATCTACTATACTCTTTAAAAACAAGTATATTAACATAAAAACTTACCTTTACCAGATCCCCAAAAATAGTTGCCTCTACAATCATTTTTTTGTATATTGGTTGTAGATACAACTAAAGGAGATGCTATGAAGACATCCAAATCCGTCGGGAAATGGGTTTCCATTTTATACCGGTTTTCCCAATCATATCTCAAAAAAAAACTGAAAGCGTTTAATCTTGGACCGGGGCAGCTTCAGATTCTGCTGTTGCTCTTTCATAAAGAACATGTGCGGCAGACGGATCTGGCGGCCAAGCTCCAGCTTGATAAAACAAGTATGGCCCGAACCATAAGCAGGCTTGAGGCCAAGGGCTATGTACGGCGCAGTAAAGACGATCGGGATGCCAGGGCTTATACCATCAGCTTGACACTTCGGGCCAAAAATATCAGGGACAAGGTGGTTCCTATTTTGAAAAACTGGACAAGGACCCTTCTAAGGGACTTTACACCGGCGGAACAGGATCAGTTCATCGCCTTTCTTATAAAAGCCGCTAAAAATGCCAAAAAAGAACTGAAAGGAGATGAAGATGGCGCATTCTGCGATTTTGACTAAAAATCCGGTGGGTAAGACATTGATAAAACTCACGATCCCGATGATCGGGGGTATGATCGGCATGGTGATATTTAATCTGGTCGACACCTATTATGTCGGCCAATTGGGAACCGATCAACTGGCTGCCATGAGTTTTACCTTTCCCGTTGTCATGCTGCAGGGCAGTATTGCCATGGGGCTGGGAGTGGGGACGTCCGCGGTCGTGTCCCGTCTGATCGGCCGGGGGGATCACTATAAGGTCAAACGCCAGGCAACGGATTCGCTGTTATTGTCCGTTATCGTAGTTCTTGTATTGATGTTTGCCGGTTTGTTCACTATCACACCGGTTTTTACCTTATTAGGTGCCAAAGGCAAAGTACTGGAACTCGTTAAAGAATATATGCTGATCTGGTATATCGGGGTGCCGTTTCTGGTTATTCCCATGGTGGGCAACAATGTAATCCGGGCTGCGGGCAATACGGTCATTCCCGCGCTCATTATGCTTATAGCCGCCTGCATTAATGCCGTGCTTGATCCGCTGTTGATCTTCGGTCCGGGACCTTTTCCGGCATTGGGCCTGAAAGGCGCGGCGCTGGCCACGGTAATCGCCCGGGCCGGCACCCTGCTTGCTTCATTGTTGTTTCTGAATTTCAGGTTCCATATGCTTACCTTTAAAATCCCGAAATTCCGGGACATGATGTTTTCCTGGAAGGAAATGCTGTTTGTGGGAGTTCCGGCCGCCCTTACGCAATTGATAATGCCGCTTACCATGGGAGTTATTACGCGTATGGTTTCGGAATTCGGCAAACAAGCCGTGGCTGCGATCGGTGTGGGTACGCGTATCCAGATGTTCGCCCTGTCGCCGATTATGGCCCTTAGTGTCGTAATCCTGCCCTTTGTGGGTCAGAACATGGGAGCCGGAAAACCGGATCGAATCAAAGAGGGTATAAAAAAGAGTCAGCTTTTTTCATTAATTCTGGGAGCTGTAATATCATTGGTATTTATATTCGGGGGACGGTTGATAGGCATGCTGTTCAGCCGGGATCCCGGGGTGATAGAAGTACTGTATAAATATTTGGTAATAGTCTCCGGAGGTTATGGTTTATGGGGAATAATGAGGATTAATGCTTCGGTTTTCAATGCCATCAGGAAACCTTTTCATTCCATGGGCTTGAATCTGCTCAGGACTTTTTTGCTTTATATTCCCCTGGCATTTGTTTTTTCATTGTTCTTTAAACTGGAGGGCATATTTATCGCCGCCCTGGCCTCGGCGGTTATTGCCGGAATTATTTCCTGGCTATGGGTTTCCTCTGCCACAAAGCAGCTCATCCAGAGCTGATTGCCGGTATTCCCGATATTCGGTCTTCAGGGTCCCTGTTAACGCAGCCGTATGCTGCTACCGGTTTTTTCCTCAAAAAAAATCAACTCACCGCAATTTCCCCGCCTATAAAACGTTACTTTTTGTATGGAGGTTATATGCGGCGAAGACATATATTTTATTTTCTGATTATCTTGATGGTGCCGGTGCTGCTGGGCTGCAGTCTTCCGGGCTCGTCTGGAAAGATTCCGGATGATTTCAACCTGCTTGAAAACGGTGATTTCTCGGACGGCACTACCGGCTGGACGCTCTGGGCCAACGACAGCGGCGCGGCCGGGTTCACGCCGAACGATCCGTCCGTTCCCTGGTCGCAGCTGGATCCGGTTGTATGGGACTATTCATGTCCGCTGTTTGAGTATTTTCCCAAAATAGGCGGCATCAGGAAGCGGTATTTGAAAAGTGATCTGCTCCAGTACTGGGTTCCCAACGATAATGACGCGATTTACTCGTCGCTTTCGGTCAGCAGCACGAACAGGCTGCTGACCGTTGCCAATTTCAGCCACAGGCCAGAGGACCGTAACCCTTTCCCTGACAATTCCCGAGCTTGGGACGATCACGGGTCTTACGGATCTCATTACCGACACGGCTGTGCCGTACGCCGGAGGAGGATCGCTGACCCTGACGTTGGAAGGTTATGGAACGGCGGTACTATTAATACAATAGTTTAGCAGGAGTCATAGTTGTCTCCGATAAAATTGTACTCATTATTTTAGAGGGGGATTGTTTTAATCCCCCTCATATTATTTCAGATACCGCAGCAGCTCCAACGGTTCTGAGATAAGAATATCCGCCCCGCTTTCAATTAACTCCTCTTTGCTTCTAAAACCCCAGGTAACTCCCACCGGCCGCATGCCTGCATACCGGGCAGTCTGCATATCCACATCCGAATCACCTATAAAGAGAATGTGCTCTGGCTTAATATCGAGTTTATCTGCAATAAGCAGAGCACCGGCGGGATCGGGTTTTTTTGCTCTTTCCGCTTCCGCGCCTATTATAATCTGAAAAGGCCAAGAGGATAACAGACGCTTCACACTTAGTAAAGTCATCTCATGGGGTTTGTTGGAGAGAACTGCCAGTTTAATCTTTTGTTTTACCAATTGGTCTAATAGTTCGGGGATACCTGGATAAGGACAGGTGGTATCCGTAAGGTGGAGCAGGCATTCTTTTCTGAATAGGATTTTTACTTGATTTATTGTTTCGTTATTATTTTTATTTTCCGGAAGCGCGCGCTTTATCAGCATATCGAGCCCCTGACCCACAAGCCTTTTATAATAAGAGGCGCTGTATTGGGGACAGTCTACTGCTGCTATGCTTGAGTTCATAGCAGTTGCTATATCTTCTATAGTGTTGAGAAGAGTGCCGTCCAGGTCGAAAATGCAGGCCTGGTATTGCATGTTAACATCCTTTCTAGATTAGATACCTTAGCATGGGGGGAGAATAGAATGCAAGATGTCAAAGAAATAGAGGAATATTATTCAATTCTGCTTTATATATAAATTATTGTAAAAAAATATTTCATTAACAAAACAATCTACTATATAATATACACATGAAAACAAATAAACGTTTTGCATCTAGTAATCTTGCGGATATTTTAAAGCAGGCGCTTTCAATAAAAATTTCCGACCGCGATAAGATTATTATTTTCAGTGACCTGCATATGGGTAACGGCAGTTCCATGGACGATTTTCTGAATAATAATAAGCTTTTTAGTTATATATTAACTCATTATTACCTGCGCCAAGGTTATACCTTGATTCTCAATGGTGATATTGAGGAGCTGCAGAAATTCAATTTAAAGTCCGTTCAGGATTTTTGGCAACCCATGTATAGCGTGTTCCGGGAGTTCGATAAACGCAAGCGCTTATTTAAAATGCTCGGTAATCACGATGACGGGCTGCAGTTTTATAAGAATAACCGCTTTGTATTTGATCTCCATGAAGCGATCAGCTTAAAGTATAAAAAGAATACAATATTTATTTTTCACGGACACCAGGCATCGCTTTTTTTCGAGAAGTTTAATAACATCATAAGATTATTCTTAAGGGTTTTTGCCAATCCACTGCACATTAAAAATTATTCTGTGGCGGGGGATAACAAAAAAAAGCATCGATTGGAAAAAAGAGTATATCATTTTGCACGCAACAGAAAAATTATTTCGATTATAGGTCACACCCACCGCCCATTATTTGAGTCTTTGTCCAAAGTCGAAGCATACAGAAAAAGGATAGATGAACTCTGCCGCGAATATCTCAAACAAAATTCAAAGCAGAAGAAAAAAACACAACAACTAATTGATGTATTAAAATCTGAACTGATTAAGATTACATCGAAAAAGAAAAATTATATACCCAGCATTTATGATACGCATCTGGTTGTGCCCTGCCTGTTTAATTCAGGCTGTGTTATAGCAAAGAGGGGTATCACCGGAATTGAGATTAACCGGGGAGAAATAGCTCTGGTACACTGGTTTGATAAAACAACCAGTAAAAAATATTTGAATGATCCTCTTATCCCATCACAACAGCTGAAACACAGCAATTACCACAGAGCAGTTTTAGAAAAGGAACAGTTGAGTTATATTTTTACAAGGATCAAGTTATTAACTTAAACAAAAATAACTGCTATTAAAAGAGAATGTAATTAATTTATGAATATTTCGTTTAGACCTTATAAAAATGATGATTATGATACTCTTAGATTTTTAATAAAAAAGCTATATGATGAAGATCCCGGATATTGCAGGATCAATAATAATAAAATAGAAAATACAATAAATGAGTTTACAAAAAATCCGGAAAAGGGTTGTATTATTGTTTTTCAATTGGCACAAGAGCTTGTGGGATATTCAATAATAATAAATTATTGGAGCAATGAGTACGGAGGAAATATTGTAATCATCGATGAATTATATATAGTCCCCGCTCACAGGCGAAAAGGATACGCGACTTATTTTTTTCAATATTTATATGATAAAGAATCTAAAAAATCAAAAGGCATACAACTTGAAGTAGGAAAGAAAAACAAAACTGTTTTTAATGTATATAAAAGGAAAGGATTCAAATTAATTAATAACCATATAATGTTTCGTGATTTTTAAAATTAATGTATTTCATTACATAAAACAGAGCTGTACCATTCAAAATATACAGGCAGCTGCTTTTGCCAATAACTGATATCATGCCTGCCCGGGGGCGTCATAAAGGCAAATGCTCGGTTTACGGATTTAATTTTTGGAATAAGAATAGTATGTGCTTCAAAAAGCGGATCGCTTTGGCCCACATCAATAAAGAGATCGAATTTTTCTGTTGGATTATAATACTCCAAAAGTGTTTTAATTTTATCATGATCATCTCCAACCAGGGTGGCACTGTGCAGGCCCAGTACGCTAAAAACATCACGGTGCTTAAAGACCGTATTGAGGGCTAAAGAGCCGCCGGCTGAAATACCGCAGATCGCTTTTTGATTTTTTTGTGCTGCAAGCGGAAAATTGTTTTCCAGATAGGGTATGAGCTTTTTTAAAAGGGTATCTTCAAAATCCGTATAGAAATCCAGACAGCTTGTGGCAACCAGGGCAAAGGGGGCCAACTTGTTTTCATTAATAATTTTATCTAAAGTGGATGCAAAACCGATATCAAAAAAGATTGAATTGGGAGTGCCCGCGCCACAGATATAGAGTACGGGAAGCAGGATTTGGTTTTGCGCTTTATTAGGCAGATAGAGATAGTGGGGATAATAATACTCGTTAGTTTTTATTAATATCTTATATACGGTTCCGTTCTGTAATTGCCTAATAATACTGTGTTTCGCATCTATATGCGAATTATTTGTACAGCAACAGTATAAGAATATAATTAAAAGAATAGCGGCTAGTTTTTTCATTTTTTCAATAATAATAAATCTATTAATAATTTTCCACAAGCAGATGGGATGTTATTTCATTTTTTTTAATTCCAACAACCGTTTCACCCGCTCCTCTGTGGCGGGATGCGTTTTGAAAATTGAGCTGTCATTATTTTGCGGTAACGGAATAAAATATGAGAGCAGCCTTTTTTGTTGGTAATCAATTTTTTGTAAGGCCGAAGCCAGCCCTTCAGGATCTCCCGTGAGTTCAACGGCATTGAGATCGGCCGAAAACTCTCTGGTACGCAGCAGGGCAAGCTGGATGAGCAAACTGAAAAAAGGTAATGAAATTAACAGTAGTAATGATCCGAGTGTAAGTCTTATGCCCGATACATACAGGAATGGGAAAAAGAAAAGGATCATAATCCAGCCAAAGCGGGCAATAAAAGAGGTAATCCTTCTTAATATTTCGATAAAATAAAAAAGAGTAAGATCATGCTGTTTAATATGACCTATTTCGTGGGCCAGTACTCCCCTTAACTCTTGAGCTGAGAGTGTTTGTACCAGACCGCTGGTAAGAATAATCGAAGCTCCATTCTGATTCATAATAGTAGCTGCGTTCATCTGCATACCACGGAGAAGCAGAAGAGTGGGGTTTTCAGCAAGGCGGGCTCTTGTGGACAGTTCGGCGAGGATACGGTGAAGCTCCGGGCTGTCATCATCATTAATCTTTCTGGCATTTACAGGTATAGGTATGGGCCCGGATTGTACAAAAAACAATATGCTTATGACTGCTAAAATTATTAACATCAGCAGACCCTGTGCTCCGAACAGCTGAATGCCGCTGAATAAAAGCAGACCTGCCATTATAAGGCTTAATAAAAAAGTTTGTAAATAGCGTGCCCACTTTTGACGTGTGATTGCTTTTTTCATTATATCAACTCCTCATAATATATCATGCAACGAGCGTACCGGGCTGTCATTATTTTAATTACTTGTATTATAAGAAATTAAAAATGAATGAAATATGATTATCAGTGGAAGTCAAAATATAGTATCAAAATAACACATATTATAAAAAATGTTTGGACATAATGACTCGATTTGATTTTAAGGAACTCTTTATATGCAAAAACATTGCATGTTGTGGTTTTTATAACAATAAGGGATGAAGGTTTGTTGGTTTCTTCAATATGTGCGACTCCCAGGTAAAAAGGGTAAGTCTCGATATTCTGTGTACCACGTATTCTCGCAGTAAGTCCTGTACTTGTTGAAACAGTACGGAGCTTCCCAAAGTCCACATAAGACCACCGGGACCGGACAGTCCGCGCAATACTTTTAAAGCCCTGCTGCCGATTCTATAGAGTCTATAGTATTTATAAAGGTTTCCCGCGCTTTTTGCACCGTCAACCACAAACTGCTGTCTGGCTATCGAAGACAGCTTCAGGGCATAGTTGAGTGATAGTTTATTGAGCAGCATATTTACACCGGGTGTGGATAATATTTTATGAATTATGATAATACTTGCCATATAACCTGTTGCAATCAGCTCTTTTATCCTTAAATATTTGTAGGGTTTGGCCGCGTGAGGTACATATGCACTGCTGATATTGAGTAAAATCGTGATAATGTTATTTTTTTCTTCTTGTTTTTTAATAAAAGGATTTGCTTTTTTATACGATTTAGAAAATGCCGTTTTCATCCTGTCGAGTATCTTTTTTGTTTTTTCCAAAAAACCGGGATCTGCGCCCAGCACCTCGGAATCCGGGGCAATTCCCATTTGTTCAAGAGATTTTAAATAAACGACCACGGCCCGATGGTAGCGGCTGCTTTTTTCGGACCAGGACGACGGTAAAAGCTGAGCCTGAATCTGCGTGTTGATCTGGGCAAGCTTTTGCTTGGGAATTCCTTTAATTCTTTTGCTGATATCTTTATTCTGTCTGCCGTAAAGGTAAAGGGCGTAGTAGCTTGCCTTCATGAGCATAAGTGCGTAGAGAAAGCGGTAAAATCCTTCATAAAGAACACTGATAACGATTGAGCGGATGATATACCAAATAAGTGAGGGTAGACCTAAAAGGGGTATGAGAAGAATTCGGAGTATTTTACCTAACACCCTCATTCGTCTCAGTTTATCCATAATGGGATGTGAAAAAACTATTTCATAATACTTTCTTACATTCCAGATTCGATACAGCCAGATAACCCTGATATTCTGGATGAGTTTGAACCAGCTTTTATCTGCATATTCCTGATAAAAATCGCAGAAAAAGAGTAAAGCACAGTCCACAACTTTTTTTATACTGAATGAAAAAGAGAGTTTTTCCGCATC